>WBZR01000487.1_pt1 | contig 63954 bp, 53 predicted proteins | sample 5204231 | NCBI WGS metagenome assembly WBZR01 (sample SAMN12412403, study PRJNA552823) | activated sludge metagenome | isolation source: activated sludge from anammox sidestream of wastewater treatment plant... | place: USA: Virginia | collected 2017-08 | reverse complement strand
GGACGATTTTCCTTCACAGCCGTTATGACCCGGTGAAGGAGGCCGCCGATTTCTGCGGCAATCTGGAGAAAACGGAGGCCGCGTGTCTGTTGCTTTGCGGGCTGGGGCTGGGGTATCACGTGCTCGCGCTGCGGGCGACGTTCGGCGATGAGGCGCTCGTTGTGGTCAGCGAGCCGGACCTCGTCACGCTTAAGACGGCGCTAGAGTTCACCGACCTTTCGTCAGCTATTTCGTCGGGGCGCGTTATCTTTCTGACGACTCTGGCCAAGTCAACGCTTCACGATCGGCTGACGCAATACTCCGTGCTGCTCATGCTCGGTACGCTCTTCGCGGTTCCGCCGGCCTCGCGCGATCACCATTCCGATTTTCACACGGCTGCCCGACAGGCGATTCTCGACTTTGCGGCATTCGCCAAGATGTCGCTCGTGACGCTTGTGCGCAACGCTGAGATTACGTGTCGAAACATCGCCAACAACCTGCCGACCTATGTTTCCACGCCGCCGCCGGACTTGCTGCGCAACCGATTCGCGGGATGTCCGGCGATTTTGGTCGCGGCGGGTCCCTCGCTGGCGCGCAACATCGATCAACTCGCCGATTTGCGCGACAAGGCGGTCATCATCGCGGCGCAGACGACGCTTCGGCCGCTGCTCGAGCGGGGCATCAGGCCGCACTTCGTGACCTCGCTGGACTTCAACGAGATGTCCAAGCAGTTTTTTCAGAATCTTGAAATTTCCGAGGACGTCGTATTGGTGGCCGAGCCAAAGGCGGCGTGGCAGGCGATTGACGCATTTGCGAGCCAGGGCGAGGGCCGGGCGCAGGGGAAAGTCATTCTGCTGCAAAACCACTTTGCCCATCGATGCATCGGCACGGATATCGCGCGGCGAACGCCGATGGAGCCGGGCTCCACGGTCATGCACCTGGCGTATTACCTCGCGCAGTGGCTGGGCTGCGATCCGATCATCTTCATCGGACAGGACCTCGGTTTCACCGGGCACGTCTATTACGCGCCGGGCGTCACGATGCACCGGTCGTGGACGCCGGAGCTGGGTCGCTTCGGCACGCTGGAGATGAAGGAGTGGGAGCGGATCGCGCGGCAACGGTCCATCCTGAGGCGGGTGAAGGACATCGAGGGGCGCGAGATCTACACCGACGAGCAGATGTTTACGTATCTGGAGCAGTTCGAGCGCGACTTCGCGAAATCGAGTGCCAGGATTATCGACGCCACGGAGGGCGGAGCGCAGAAGCGCGGCGCGGCGGTCATGGCGCTTCGGGAGGCCGCCGAGCAGTTCTGCCGCGAGGCGATCGACCCGGGTCGATTTGCCGTGGCGGCGAGCCGCTGGCGCGACGCGGGTCAGTCAGGGCCGGCGCGGGAGGCGCTGCGGAAACGTCTGGATGAGTTGGCGAGGTTTAAGGAGCTTTGCGAAGAGACGCGCGGGTTGCTGCTGGAGATGAAGGGACTGCTGGGCGATCCGGCGGCCTTTAATGCGCGGCTGGTGCGCGTGGACGAGCTGCGGACGCTGGTTCAGCGGCACGAGCTGATCTTTCAGATGGTTCGGGAGGTTTCTCAGCTCGGCGAGTTGCAGAAGATCGCCGCGGATCACAAGCTGGCGGCGTTGACGCAGGCGATGCGCGATCGGGGCGAGCGGCAGTTGTCGCGCGACATGCAGTTCATGGACAACCTGATATCCGGCTGTGCGCTGCTTGAGCGGATTCTTCGGGAGTCCGTCGTGAGGTTTGACGAGGCGATCGGAGGGGCGACATGAAGTTCATCGCGGCGGTGATCGCTGATCTTCGTCAGTCGCCATTGGGCACGCGAAGCCGACTCGCCGAGCCGATCGCGGGCGTGCCGGTGCTTCGGCGATGTTTGTCGCGGGTGAAGGCAGCGCGCCGAATTGATGAGGTGTTCGTCGTGGCATCGCCGGAGGACGCGCGGGGCGTTCAGGCGCTTGTTGAAGGATTAGGTGTTCAGCTTGAGACGGCTCAGTTGCAGGCGGGCCCTTTTCAGGAATTGGTGCGTGCGGGGCGATGGTGGGGCGTCGATGGGTGGCGAGGCGGGGTCGGCTCACTCTCGGTTTTTGATGAGGACATAAACCTGCCCGTGCTGGCGGCGCTGGCCCAGAAACACGAGGCCGATGCGGTGGTTTGCGTTCCCGGTGCGGCGGCGCTGGTGGATGCCCAGTTGATCGACGCGATGATCGAGCACTACGAGAAACTTGGGCACGAGATGAACCTGACTTTTGCGCAAGCGCCGCCGGGCCTCGCACCAATCATCCTCGGACGCAGTCTGATTGCAGAGATTGCGCTGGCGAATGAGCCGGTCGGATTGCTGTTGGCGTACAATCCCGATCGACCGGTTGCCGATTTGACGGGCAAGGACGCGTGCTATCGCGCGCCGGCCGCGGTGATCGAGGCAGGCGGAAGGCTGCTATGCGACACTTCGCGGGGGGTTGAGCGCGTCGGCGCGCTTATCGCCGCCGGCGCGGAAGAGTGGAGCGCCGAGCGGATCGGCCGGTACCTCTGCGAACAGGCGGCTTCCGAGGTTTTGCCATTTCCCGCGGAAATAGAAATCGAGCTGACAACCGATGCGTCGTTACCGGGCGATTCGATCGCGCGCCCGAGCGGCGATGCCGTCGGCCGGCGCGGTCCCATCAAGCTCGACGTCATCCGGGCAATCGTCGATGCAATCGGCGACCGCGATGACGTTCGCGTTGTGTTGGCCGGTTTTGGTGATCCTCTCGTACATCCGAGCTTTTCGGAGGTTTGCCGGATGCTGCGGCCGAGGGCGGCGGCGCTGGCGGTGAGAACCTACGCGCGCGTCGAGAGCGCCGATGCGGAGGATGCGCTGTTCGAGACGCCGGTCGATGTGATTGAGCTGCCGCTCGATGCGACCACGCAGCAAACGTATCAGGTCATGCACGGCGCGGACAAGTTTACTGAGGTTATGGCCCGACTGGAGCGATGGCTGGAGCGGCGCATCCGGGCGAATCGGGCACGGCCGCTGGTGGTGCCGTCGTTTACCAAGTGCATCGAGAACGTGCACGAGATGGAGGAGTTCTTCGACAAGTGGCAGCGGCGACTGGGAATGTCGCTCATCATCGGTCACAGCGACTACGCTGGTCAGCGGACGGCGAGGGCGGTGACGCGGACGACGCCGCCGGCGCGCGGCATCTGCCGGCAGACTTTGAGCCGCATGATGATCCTCGCTGATGGAAGCGTAACGACGTGCGATCAGGATTATCGCGGGTTGCAGACCACGGGGAGGCTGCCGGAAATGAGCCTGTCGGATGCGTGGCATTCGTCAAGACTCGAATGCGTACGGTCGCAGAAGATCGCCGAGATGCCGCTGTGCGGCGGATGCAGCGAGTGGCACCGCCCCTGACGCCGTCCACGATTTCGATGGATGGAATGCTTACTTGCGTCCGGCGAGAATTCCCCAGATGCCGACACCGAGAACGGCGGCGCCGAGCCCACCGAAGACGCTGTAGTGAATGACGTCACTGGCGATCGGATTGAGGAACGACGGCCACACACCCTGAATCTGGCTCGCGGCAGCCAGGCCGATCAGTGACATGCAGATCAGCCCGAGGATCAGGGTGATGTTCATCGGCACGGCGCCGACCATCTCGCCGACGCGGGCCGCGGCTCTGGGTGCTGCGACGGCGACGGCCGATCCCGCCATGGCGGCTCCGGCAAACTCAGGCTCCGCATCATCGACGGCGACAATTCCCTCGCTGTCCTCGACCGTCTCTTCGGCCTCGGCGGAAATGATTTCCGGTTCGCCGTCGATGGCATCTTCCGTTTCAGTATCGGCCGCTTCGGTTGGGCTGATGACGTCGAGGAGCGCGGCGCCCAGGCTGGTGTCGTCGCTTTCCTGAGTGATGTCCAGCAGGCCGCTTCCGCTGCCGACGGTTTCCAGTTCATCGATGCCGCCGGAGATTCGGGTCTCACCCATAGGGTCGGCGTCGATCTGGAGTTCGTCATCATCGAAGACGCTGATTCCGGTCTTGCCGGTTCCGGCAGGGGCGGCGGGCGGCTCTTTCTTGACGGGGGCTGCTTCTTCCTCGGCGGTCGGTTCCAGGCTGATGATGCTCGATCCGGAGAGACCCAGATCGGGCACTTCGATGTCCACCGCCTCTCCTTCCATGGAGGGCGAGAGCTCAATGTCGGGCGAGATGCCGCCGAGCGGCGACATGCCCGCGGAGGAATCTTCACCGGACGGGAAGAGGTCGATTTCGCTGGTGAGTTCGTCTGCCTCCAGGGCCTGCGGCTTCTCCGCGGCGGGAAGATGTTCCGGGAAACTGTCGGCGGTCAATTCGACGACAGGCGAAGCATCCGCCTCGTCGTCCACCAGCCGAAAGTTCGAAGTACCGAGCGAAGAATCGGCCTCGGCCTCTTCGGCCGCGGGTTCGGCGCCGTCCAGCGCCAATTCTTCCGGCGCCGGCTGCGGGGTTTGATCGAGAATGCCCATGCTGGAGGACTCATCCTTCAGGCTAGAGAGCGCGTCGGCAAATGATGCGACGTCTTCGCCGCCGGCGTCCATGGCTTCGGCGGCATCGAGATCGACGATGCTGCTGCCTTCCTTGGCGCCGATCTGATTGACTTCGTCCTGACGGAAGAAGACCTTGCCGCCGTCGCGCAGCTCGTGCAGGCGACCTTCGGCGACGAGGGACCGAACTTCGGCCTCGGTCTTATCCAGATGTTTGCAGGCTTCCTCGAATGTGTAGAATTCGTTGGCCATGATGTTTAATTCCCAGGCTTGGCGCCGGCTTGGATAACCCACCCGTTACAACCCGCCGAATTCGACTTGCCACGCCGTTCGGCGCGATCCAGTCAAATGCCGGACCTCAGTCGTCGGCCGTGTGTGGCCGACAAGCCGAGCCGTTCATTCGGCGGGCGGAATGCTCCGATCCCTATTTCGAGTCCTTCTTACCGCTTGCCGCTCCACCCGACGACGGCATGCCCGGCACGCTGATGCTCAGGGCGTCTTCGGAATCGGCGGTTCCCCCACGTTCATTGCGCTCTGCAATGCGGCGCTCGTCATTGACGAGGCCGATGACTTCCTGGTACGTCGGGACGTCGTTATTGTAGTCCTTCAGGTAGCGGTCATAGTCAAACGACCTTGCCGCGACGAGCTTCATCTTTCGCGTGGCCGGCAGGTACTGGTAGCACCACACTGTTCGGGCATCGACGTCCATCATGAACAGGCCGTAGCTGTTCTTATCCAGTTGACCGGTGAAGGCGAAGATGCCGCGGGCGCCGACCATTGGGGCGTCGCCGAAGGCCGGCTGGACCGCGAACGGTCCGGGGCTGCGGACGATCAGCGCGGTGGCAATGATCGAAAGCAGGATGGCGATGATCCAAAGCGCTGTCTGTGGCGACTGGCGCGACACCGCAACTGCACTGTCCTCGCGTGGCATGGCCTTCATGGGTCGTACCTTTGTACTTGCCGCCCCCGGATTGCACCCTTCATCAGATTATACAACCAGAACCGGCTCTCTCAAGGCGAAACCGGGCATCGTCCGTGGTGCCGACCGAGTCCGATTCGGCGCGTAGGCATATATCGGATAAGTCGTGGCTGATCCGCCGATAATCCCGCTATACTACTCGGCTTATGCCAAACGGCCGCCGCGACGCCGCCATCCAATCGTTGATCCAGCCCATCCCGCAGCCCGGTAACCTGGCGGCGCTGCGCCGTGTTGTCGGTCGTTTGCCGCATGCGGTGATGCTCGAGTCCGTCGCCCATAGCAAGACCTTCGGCCGGTACTCGATCTACGCATGGTCTCCCGCTCGCGTGATGGTCGGGCAGCCCGGTGGGCAAAGCGACCCATTCGATCAATTGCGGACCGTCTCCGGTCCGTGGGCGAATTTGGAGTCCGGTTCGGAGCTGCCGTTTATCGGTGGGTGGATCGGATACCTCGCATACGAGGCGGGTCGTTATGCCGAGCCGACGGCGGCGCGAGCGAGCGGCGAGACCGGACCGCTGCCGGAATGGAAGTGGTGCCTGTTTGATGCCGCGCTGATTCACGATCGGCTTCGCGATCAGTGGTTTGCGGCGGCGGTCGAGCTTCCGCCGGAGTTGGCCGTTGAGAAGCGCCCGAGCGCGAAAGAGCGCATGGGCGAAGTATTGCGCGTCGTGGTCTCGGCGAACTCCGAGGCTTCGTCCGCTGCGATGCGCGTGCGGTCCGGTGGGACGTGGGCCTATTCGCGGGAGAGCTATCTTGGCAAGGTGCAAAGGGCCCTGGACTACATCCGCGATGGAGATGTCTTTCAGGTCAATCTCGCCCGCATGTTTGAAGCTCAGATTGCCGCTGATCCCATCGACGTTTACCAGAGCCTCTGCGATGTGAATCCGGCGATCTACGCCGCGTATATTCAGGTTCCTGAGACGCCCAACGGCCCGTATCCGTCGGCGGTGATTTCATCTTCGCCGGAGTTGTTTCTCAGTCTGCTCGGCCGGCGTGTCACGACGCGGCCGATCAAGGGGACACGTCCGCGCGGCCGGACGGAGGCCGAAGACGATGCGGCGGCGGCTGAACTGGCCGTGAGCCAGAAGGATCGCGCCGAGCTCAACATGATCATCGATCTGGAGAGGAATGATCTCGGGCGTGTTTGCGACTACGGGAGCGTGCGTGTCCTGGAGGAGGGCTGCATTGAAGTGCACCCCACCGTTCTCCATCGGACGGCGAGCATCACCGGCACGCTCCGCGCCGACATGGACGCGATCGATCTTCTTCGGGCGGCGTTTCCCGGGGGCTCGGTGACCGGCGCGCCGAAGGTCCGGGCGATGCAGATCATCAGCGAGATGGAGCCACATCCTCGCGGGGCCTATTGCGGGGCAATCGGCTACATCGGCCTGGACGGCAATATGCAGCTCAATCTGGCGATTCGCACGATGACGGTCGCCGGCGGGCGCGCCCGATTTCATGTCGGCAGCGGCATCGTTTCCGACTCTGATCCCGAGGACGAGTTTCGCGAGCTGGCCGCGAAGGCCGCCGGGATGCTCAAGGCCCTGGGCGCCGATTCGGAGCCGGCGGTCGATGATGAACCCAGCACCGTCATTCATGTGTAAGGCGACTGCACATTCATCGCAGGGTGGCGAGCCCGCGAGCGTTTTTTGATTTTTGCCTCCTTCTGCTCTTCAATACCGCACGGGAACACAATGCCTGATTTCGTTTTTCTCAATGGCAAAATCGTGCCGGCCTCCGAGGCTCGGGTGTCGGTCTTCGACGCCGGCTTCACCCATGCGGCCGGTCTGTTTGAAACCATGCGCGCCTACGGCGGCAAGGTGATGCGTCTCGACGCTCATCTGCTGCGGCTCATGCACTCCGCGTCCACGCTGGAGATTCAGATGCCCGCGGCGATGGAGGCCGCGGTGCCTTCGGCGACCGACGATCTGCGGCGGGGTATTGCGGATGTCCTGACGGCGAACGAACTCAAGGATGCTCGGCTGAGGCTGGTCATGACGCCGGGCGACATTCCGCGACCGGGGCAGAATCCCGAGCATCGCGCGCCGCCCACCGTGCTGGTGACTGCGTCGCCGGTGCAGTCGTATCCCGAACAGCTCTATGCGCGCGGGATGCGGGTGTGCATCAGCCCCTACAAGCAGAACCGCCACGATCCGCTCGCCGGTCACAAGACGCTGGCCTACCTGCCGCGGCTATTGGCGATGAAGGATGCCGCCGATCGGCAATGCCAGGAAGCGCTGTGGTTCACCACGGAGAACAGGCTGGCCGAGGGGTCGATCTGCAATGTCTTCGTCGTCATGGGCGACAAGGTGTTGACACCGCCGGTCGACACGCCGGTCCTGCCGGGCGTTGTCCGGGCGTCGATCATCGAGGTGTGCCATGCCAATGACATTCAGGTTGAGGAAACTCCAATCGATATCAACATGCTCATGGAGGCCCATGAAGTCTTTCTGACCGGGACGGTGCTGGAAGTCATGCCGGTCACGTCGATTGAGAAGCACATGGTCGGCGACGGCGCGGTGGGGGAGATATCCAAGAGAATCGGCGGCCTGTATCGCGAACTTGTGGCTCGCGAGTGCGCCGTCGCCGACTAGCGGCGCGGCTGACTTCATGACGACCGGTTAGGGGCCGGCACGGCGATTTTCGCCTCTTCGATCCGCTCAATTGACTTTTGGACACGGGGAAGCCGCGTATCGCGGCGGCGCGAATTGACCCGGCGGCTCAAGAGAATGACAGATTTGTAATCATTTGGTTAATTGTTCGCCCGGCCCGCTGTTGTACAATCCGCTCGACGAAAGAACGGCCCAAGCTTGTCATGACAGAAACAGACCCTTCCCCGATTCTTCCTGCTGAAACAACGTCGCCCACCGCGAAAAGACGGAAGCTCTCGCTTTTCATCGGTGTTGCCGCGGTCACCGTGGGCGTGATATTGCTCGTCGTTCTCACACGAAAGAAGATGAGTGACGAGGAGCTTGCGGCAGCGCTCGTGGGTCGCTGGCGGGCGCTGGATGTGAGCAACGCATCGCTCCATCAACGTAAGGAGGGCGTCGCCACGGAAGAAATCGAATTCCGCTCCGACGGGACGCTGGAGTACGACATCACCCTTCCGCCGGGACAGGGAAAGCCGATCCTCGATCCCTACGCATGGGAGATCGTTCGCGGCAAGTTGCAACTTCGTTACACGGGGCCGGGAGCGACCGGTGATATGCTTCCGCGACTGAAGGTGAAGGTAAGCGACGGGCGCCTGAGCGTTCCACGGAGCGGTTATCCATTAAAGGAATTCGAGCGCGTCACATTCTAGGCGCAGGCATGGATTGAACGCCCCGCTTGATTTCGGGCGTTTATTCCGACGGGATCTGTTCGATGTTTTCAGCCGGAGAATGCGAATGATGCCCGCGATAGCGATGGATGCCGCGCAAAGCACGATAAGGAGGGGCGTTGGATTTCCCAATTCGAACCTGTTGGGCAGATACTTTCTGGTGTCCTACGCGGCGGTGTTGATCAATGCCGCGGGGCTCCTGCAATATCTTCAGGGGGGCGGCGGCGCGCTGACCGTCGCGTTCACCGCGGCGGCGTTTCTGACTTACTGTCTGATTTACCTCGCCCCTGTCTTCATTCCGCTGCTGCTTCTCGACTTTTTCATGTCCCGGTTTTCGCTGTCGCGCCGCGTCGGCCCGCGGGCCCGGCGATGGATCATCTGCACGATTGCGATATTCGGGACATCGTTGGTTCAGGTGCTCATCTACACCGATCGCATCATTTTCGACATGTATGGGTTTCATCTGAATGGGTTCGTCTGGAATCTCGTGTTCACGCGCGGCGGGTTGGCCTCGCTGGGCGGAAGCGACTCGACCAACCGAACGATCGCATTGATCATCATTTTTCTTTTCGCCGTTCAGGCGCTGCTCCTGGCAGTCGTGGTCGGCGTGCCTCGAATTCAGTTGTGGCTGGGCCGGCTGGTGACGCGTCGTCGCGTCGTGGTTGCATTCTGTCTTGCCTTCGGCGCCGGCATGTTTGAACGCACGACTTACGGCGTATGCAGCCTGCGCGGCTACCGCCCGGTGCTCGCTTCTTCGGGCATACTTCCGTTCTACATGCCGACCACATTGACCAAGCTGGCTCAATCGCTGGGCTTCGAGGTCGTGAGGCGGTCGGAGTTTGATTTCGACAACAGCTCCTCGCGCGTCTGTTACCCACGACACCCCATCGAGCGCGTGACGCTGCCGCACCCGCCGAACATCGTCTGGCTGGTCGCGGAATCGCTTCGGGCGGACATGCTGGATCCCGAGATCATGCCCGCCACCTGGAAGCTGGCGCAGTCGGCGGTTTCATGCAGTCAGCACTACAGCGGCGGCAACGGCACGCGCATGGGCATGTTCAGCATGTTCTACGGACTCTACGGCAGCTTCTGGTTTCCGATTTTTGACGAGCAGCGCTCGCCGGTGATGATGGATGTCGTCCATGACATGGGCTACCAGATGGACATGTTCACCAGCGCAAGCTTTACCTATCCCGAGTTCGATCGCACAATGTTCGTCAATGTGCCCGCGGACAAGCTTCACGAGGCCGGCACGGCACTGCCCTGGCGGCGCGATATCGAGAACATCGACAGTCTCCTCAAGTTCATTGATCAGCGCGACGTCTCGACGCCCTTCATGACGTTCATGTTCTTCGAGTCTACCCACGCGCCTTATCACTTTCCCAGTACCGCCGTCATTCGCCGGCCATACCTGGAAGACCTCAACTACGCCACGATGGACCTGCACAAGGACATTACGCCGATCAAAAACCGCTACATCAATGCCTGCAACCATGTCGATTCGCAGATTGCCCGGGTGTTGGATTACCTCAAAGAGCACGACCTCATGGACTCGACCATCGTCATGGTCACCGGTGATCATGGTGAGGAATTCATGGAGAACGGCCGCTGGGGACACAACTGGGGATTCACCGACGGCCAGACGCGGCCGCCGATGGTTCTGTCGATTCCCGGTCAGGGGCATCGAGAGATTACGCGTCTGACCAGTCATCTCGATATTCCGGCAACGATGCTGCCGCTGTTGGGCGTGAAAAATCCTCCGGCGGACTATTCTTTGGGCCACGACATTCTCGGCGACACGGAACGGACGTACACCGTCATTTGCGACTGGCACCACATTGCCCTCATCAACGAGGCTTACAAGATCGTGCTTCCATTCAAGGCCTACGGCTTCGCCGAAGAGACCATCACGACGCGCGATGACAAGCCGCCTCCGGAAATGAAGGGCTTTGAGGACTTCAACAGGACCCACCTGGTTCAGCTCTTGAACGACATGCGCACTTTTAGTCGTTGACGGACCGTGGCGTTTGGGCCGAATTCCGTTAGTCTGTTTGTGCATCCGGCAGAACAAAGTGCCCGGATGCGAAAGAGATGAAGACGCGCAAAAGCACATCAACAAAGCCGGCTCGCGGAGAGCCGACCGTTGCCGGACTCGCGGCGGCGATGGAGACGATCGCCCCGACCTGGGCCGCCGCCGACTGGGACAATGTCGGCCTGCTCGTCGGCAGTCCGAACTGGCCGGCGCGCAAGGTGCTGCTCACGATCGACCTGACGCCGGGCGTGCTCGATGAGGCGATCGCCGGCAGGTTCGACGTCGTTGTTGCGTATCATCCGGTGATTTTTAAGCCGAGCGCGAGGATGCTCCTCGATCGTCGGACGGCTCCCGGCCTTGCCGCTGAAGCGCTGTCTCATCGCATTGCCGTTTATTCACCGCACACGGCGCTGGACTGCGCCCCCGGCGGGACGAATGAGACGCTGGCGTCGCTTTGCCACCTGCGCGATGTGAGGCCCTTTGAGTCGGCGCGATCGCCCTCGCGACAGTTCAAGCTGGTCACGTTTGTTCCCGAGCGACATGTCGACCGCGTTGCCGAGGGACTCTTTGCCGCCGGCGCAGGCGTCATTGGCGATTATCAAAAGTGTAGCTACCGACTCAGCGGTCGCGGTACGTTTTTCGGCACGGAGTCCACGAAGCCGACCGAGGGGAAAAAGGGTCGACTTGAGACCGTCGAGGAAATTCGTCTGGAAGTAGTGCTGCCCGCGGAGAGGCTGTCGCAGGTCGTCGCCGCGCTGCGAGAGGTTCACCCCTACGATGAGCCTGCCTTTGATCTTTATCCGTTGGAGACTCCGCCGAATCCGTGCGTCGGGCAGGGCAGGATCGGGGCCTTTGCGAAGCCTGTGACCCTGCGGTCGCTTGCACGGGTACTCAAGAGGAAGTGCCGCGCCGCTAATGTGGTCGTGATCGGAAGTTCGTCGGAGTCTTTGCGCCATGCTCTCATCTGCGCCGGCTCGGCCGGGTCGTTGCCGTTTGAGATTCCCGGCCGTCCCTGCGGCAAGGGCGACGTGGTCATCACCGGCGAGATTCGTCATCACGATGCACTGGCCTACGCACGAAGCGGCGCGGCGGCTATTGCGCTGGGTCACTGGGCCAGCGAGCGGCCGGTTCTGATGCCTCTTTCGCAGAAGCTTCGGCAGCGAATGCCCGGTGCGGCGATTGTCATCAGTCGAAAGGACAGGGACCCGTTCAACCCGGCATGACGGCGCAAAATGCCGCATCCGTCGGACGTAAGGAACACATGACACCGACTGTTTTGAAATGGATGCTTGCGATCAGCTGCCTTGGACTCGCGCTACCCTTCGGTTGCGAGCGTGGCGGCGATGCCGCGCCGAGCGTGCGCGATCAACTCTCCATGGCGAAGGACCCGCCGACGAAGGCGACCGCCGAGCCGCCGCCGGCCCGAACGGAACCTGCGCCGGCCACCCCCAAGACTGTCAGCAGCCGACCCATTGCATTGGTCAACGGCTCGCCGATTGAGCGGCAGGACCTCGTCAATCTGCTCATCGAAACGCGCGGGCTTTCTCAATTGCAGCAACTGGTCCTCGCGGAGGTGGCCCGGCAGGAGACCAGGCGGCAGGGGCTCGATGTGAGCAATGCCGACATCGAGAATGAATACGAACACACGCTTCAGGCCGATCGCTTCAACGGCAGGGACCCCGACAAGCTCACGCCGGCCCGCCGGGAGCAGCTTATCGACGAGTGGATCACCTCGCGCGGCATCACGCGAAGGGAACTGGAGATCGCCATCGAGCGCCAGGCGCATCTGCGGCGGCTGGCCGAGCGGGAGGTGACCATCACGGAGGAGGCGCTTCGGGAGGAGTTTCGCATCAAGCACGGCGAGCGCGTCGAGGTCCGTCACATTCAGATCGCCGCGCCGCGCATCTGGCCGCGCATCAAGAAGCGGCTCGATGCCGGGGAGGACTTTGAGAAGCTGGTGCGCGACTTCAGCGAGAACGTGATCTCCCGCGAGAAGGGCGGCCTGCTTCCGCCGTTTGCTGTTAAGGACGATCCGACCGTGCCGCCGGAGTTCGCCACGCTGGCGTCGCAGCTTCAGCCGGGCGAGGTGTCGAACCCGGTCGAGGCGGAGGGGCGCTATCACATCCTCCAGCTTGTGCGCCGTATTCCGCCGGATGAACAGTCGTTTGAAGAATTGCGCCCGCTATTGGAGCGACATCTGCACGCGCGACTGGTCGCGCAGAAGATGGAGGCGCTTGGCGAGCGTCTCTTGATGCAGGCCCGGATCGACATTAAGGACGCGACCCTGCGCCGGCAATACGAAGAGCGGCGAACTGCCCGGCAGATCGTCGGGCCCCGGCTGCAATCGGAGTAGATCGCATTTTTTTTGGAAGTCGATTCGACTTCGGGTGAAACGATGACCGACCGCCGCGATGCACCGAATCTGACCATTCGCCCCGCCGACGCAGACGACGTGCCTGTCATTTTGGGGCTGATTCGTGAACTGGCGGATTACGAAAAGATGTCGAACGAGGTCGTCGCCTCGGAGGAGTCACTGAAGGCGTCGCTCTTTGGCGATCGCCGCGTGGCCGAGGTGCTCATCGGAGAACTGGATGGGGCGGCCGTCACCTTCGCCGTCTTCTTCCACAACTTCTCGACGTTTCTCGGCCGCCACGGCCTCTATCTCGAAGACCTCTACGTCAAGCCCGAGCATCGCGGGAAGGGATTCGGCAGGGCCATGCTTAGCCGGCTGGCGCAGATCGCCGTCGAGCGACATTGCGGCCGACTGGAATGGGCGGTGCTGGACTGGAACGAACCAGCCATCGGCTTCTACCGCAAGCTGGGGGCGGTGCCGATGGATGAGTGGACGGTTTTTCGCATCACGGGCCAACCGCTGCGCAAACTTGCGGGGAATTGAGCATTCTTCCACCCCGGCTGGAATGAACTACACGGCCGACGACGAATGACGGCGAACTCGTCTGGATAGCGATACCGCGCCGAGGGCGAGCATCGTAAGCGTCATCGGTTCCGGCACGGGCTGGAGCGTGATGAGAATATTCCCGTGGCCTTCGGCGAGCAGGCCCGAGTTTCCGAAGCCGTCGACGTGCATCGCGTAACTGATCGTTACTGAACTGCCGGCGGGAAGTATGCCCTGTTCGGACAAGTGAAATGCCCCGGAGATCGGGCCTTGTAGAAATGTGTTTTCGAAGTCGCCCCAGGAATAGGGATGGCTTGAATCGACGAAAATGTCCAGACCATGTGCCACCTGCATGGCCCAGGCGGGCAGGTCGTAATCGTAGGTGCCGGTGGCGGTCAGAAACAGATCAACGGATGGCGTGAGGTATATGTTGCCGGAAGAAATCGATCGGGTCCCGCCGTTGCCGTCGAATGCGATGTGCGACGCGGTGATCAGAAAGGAGGCGGTATCAGGCGTCCATGAAAAATCGAAATAGGAATGGGCCTGCGAGGCGCCGAGCGCGACGTCATATTGCTGACTAAAAGGGTTCGAGACCGTGACAGAGCCATCTTGAACGGTGTCATTGCTATCGTGAATCCGTGTGGCCAAATCCCATCGATCCACCGTAAAGCTGCCGAGCGCTGCCGAAGTCGGCAAGATCATCGTGCAGATCGGCACGGCAATAGCAATCATTTTCTGATTCACGCCGCTACTCCCTACTCAATTGTACCGAGTTGATGTGCTACGGTTCAATTCAGCATGCGGAGACGGGCACTGTAGAAATCCCTATTCGAGCCCGACGCGAAGCCCGAATGAGCACCGCGAAGCCAGCGAGGATGTGCATTAGTCCCACCCAGGCGGGCCAGGACGAGGCCTCGCGCGTGACTGCTGTCGGGGCGAAGAAGCCGAGGCGCATGAAGAGGAGGCCCTGCAGGAGCAGGACGAGACCGATCGCGGCGGCGGGGCGGGACATTCGGCGGTGGATGAGCAGCAGATAGGCCGTCACGAGGATGATGAACTCGCGAACGAATGGGAACACCGCCACGCCGAAGGAGAGCGACGTGGGGATGTTGGAGAGCAGCGTGCCCCAGGCGATTTCGTTGCCCTCTTCGCCGGAGGCCATCGTTGTCTCGCCGCCGGGCCCCATCCATGCGCCCTGCGGCGTGGTCACCCAGACGTGCCGCAGGTCTGTCACCAGGGTCGGCTCGTAGCCCAGCCGCTTCATCAGCGAGGCCGCCATGACGGCCCGACCGTCGCAGTCTTCGCGGAGCTGCCCGTCGTCGGCGGCGGCGAGCTCGAACATTTCCGCGACCGTCGGCATGTAGTCGGCCGAGCCCCACTGGTCCCAGTCCCAGGCGTATTCGACCTTCTCAAGCACGACGCGCTCAACAGCCCTTTGAACGACCGGCGGCGAGTCGGCATCGGCGGGGGCGGTGATCGTCAATCGTTCGCGCACCAACGCTTCAAGGCCCGCGAGCTGAGGGGCGTCCGGCGCGATCATTTGCTGCATGTCTCGAAGGTGGGAGATGTGCCGCGCCAGTTGCGACGGACTGGGAAACAGAACGAAGAACGTGACGACGGCGAAGATCGCCAGCTTGAGCGGGATTCGCCAGCACCAGACGAGCGCGGGTTCTCGTGTGCGATGGTCCGGCGATGCCGCGGCGGCTGAATGACGATCGGCGGAATGCATGACGGATCCCGCGTGTGGGTTGAGGTGTACCGGCGATCGCTATCCGCCGACGGGCTGCGTCGGATTCGCGGGCGGCGATGGCTGATGATCACGGTCGAACCAGAAGTTGAGCAGCAGGATCGCCACGCCGAAGACCAGCAGGGCGTCGGCGATGTTGAAGATCCACGGCCACAGTTCCAGCTTTCCGATCTTAGCCTCGATCTTCACGAAGTCGCGGACCACCGGTTGAAGGCCCGACTTGGAGGTGGGCGGCGGTTTGGGGAACTGTCGGGCATTGACGCCGTTGGGGAAGTCGCCGATGCGGATCGTATTCTCGCCCTCATCGACCAGCGTGCCGATGACCCTCGACCCGTCGGGATAGTGGGCGACATAGGCGGCCTGCGTGGCCCGGTCGTACAGGTTGCCCAGGGCGCCGGCGAGCACCAGCCCGAGGGCGATGTGCATGGACCATCGCTTGGTGGATGAGTTCGCGAAGAGGTAGAGCACAAACATGAGGGCCAGGACCGATGCGCCGACGAAGACCGGCGCCAGGCCGGCGCCGATGCCAAAGAGGGCACCGGGATTGAGCGAGAGCTTGTAACTGGCGAGGTTGGGGATGATCACGCGCGACTCGTGTGCGCCGAGTTCGCGAAAGGCCCAGGCCTTGGTCCACAGGTCGGCGGTCAGGCCGAGGACCGCGACGGTCCAGAGGCGCAGATGGCTGGGGGCGTGGGTGATGGCCCACTGAATGGTCGCACCGGATGCAGCAATGGTCGGGGGGGCGGGTTCTGACGTGGCCGTCATCATGAGGTTCCGTAGGTTCTTTCGTCCCGCCCTACCTGCGTCGCTGCTGTTCCTGCGAACGCTTGTATTCCAGACAGAATCGAGCCCAGGGCCTGATCTTGAGACGAGCCTTGCCGATCGGCTTGTGGGTGGCTTCGCAGATGCCGAAGGTCTTGTTTTCGATTCTGGCCAATGCGTCGTCGATATCCCGGAGCATGTCTCGCTCGTTGGCGACGAGGCCGAGGGTGAACTCCTGCTCGTAGTTGTCGGTGCCGATGTCAGCCATGTGGATCGGCATCATGGACAGATCGCCGCTGCCTTCGGAGCGCGTCTTGCGCAGAGCTTCGCTTTCCATGGTCTTGACCGAGCCGATCAACTCGGCGCGCTTCTGGACCAACTGCCCGCGGAAGTGCTCAAGCTCGGCATCCGAAAGATGAGTCATCGGCATCGGTGTGGTTGGCTTCGCGTTGTCCCCGTTACGGGGAATCGCGCCTCCGAGGGCGATCGTCGCCCTTCGACCATTCACCTTGGGCTGCCGCGAGCCGTTTGAATCCGCGCCGTTTATTTTCTTCGACGGTCTATCGTGACCGTTCGAATCTTCTCGACCCTTCGCCACGCCATTCCCTCCAGTGCCCGGTTGCATCCCTGCACCTGTTGAGTTAGAGCTCCGGCTCAGTTTCCGGACCAGCGCATCGGCCCCCGAAATAACTATTCGCGCGTGCGAACCGAGACCGGTTACTATATGACTTTCCGGGCGGTCTTGTCAAGCCGCGACGGCTGCACAAAGATATGTCCGAAGCGAAGCCCGGGGCGGAATTTCCATGCGGTAGTGCCATCATTATGGCACTATCCCGCGGCCCCGTCCCCGACCGGAAAAAACCTCGATGTCTCGATTCTCCTTTCAAATCCGGGCTGTCGCAGGGCGCGCCCGATGCGCGGTGCTCCACACCCCGCATGGTGAGATTCAGACGCCCGCCTTCATGCCGGTCGGGACGAAGGCCAGCGTCAAAGGCGTCACGCCGGACCAGCTCGTCGCCGCCGGCGCGAGCATTATTCTCGCCAACACCTATCACCTCGCCCTGCGTCCCGGCGCCGACATTGTCGCCGAGATGGGCGGGCTGCACCGATTCATGTCCTGGGACCGGCCGATCCTCACCGACAGCGGCGGCTTCCAGGTCTTCAGCCTGGCCACGCTCAACAGCATTGATGACGACGGGGTGACATTCAAGTCGCACATCGACGGCGCGGTACTGCGCCTTTCGCCGTCGGAGGCCGTCGAGATTCAGGAAAAGCTCGGCGCCGACATCATCATGGCCTTCGATCAGTGTCCGCCGCTGCCCGCTTCGCCGGATCTGCTTCGTCAGGCGGTCGATCGGACGATTCGCTGGGCGCGCGACTGCCGCGATGCGAAGCGACGCGACGACCAGGCGCTATTCGGCATTGTCCAGGGCGGGCTCGATCTCGACCTGCGCTGCCGCTGTCTCGACGAGATCGTGAAGCTCGACTTTCCCGGGTACGCGATCGGCGGCCTGTCCGTCGGAGAGGCGCCGGAGGAGATGGCCGCCTTTCTGAACGAATTCACCCATCGCATGCCCGACGACCGCCCTCGCTATCTGATGGGTGTCGGCCGGCCGATCGACATTTTGCGCGCGGTGAATACCGGCGTGGACATGTTCGACTGCGTTCTGCCGACGCGCAACGGCCGTAATGCATTCGCCTTTTGCGACGCCGGTTTCGTGCGCATCCGCAATTCCCGGTACAAGACCGACCCGCGTCCGCTGGTGGAGAATTGCGATTGCTACGCCTGCAGCCATTTCTCCCGGGCCTATCTGCGGCACCTGTTCCTGGCGGGGGAGATGCTCGGCCCGATGCTGGTATCACTGCACAATATCGCCTACTATCAACGCCTCATGCGGCGGATTCGGGAGACGATCGCCGCCGGCACTTTTCATGAGTTGCTCGCCGCGTTCGCCGCGTTCGAGGCGGGCCTGACGACCACGGTTGACAACGAGGACGCTGAATGATTCCGCTGATTTCGCTCATTGCACAAACGACGCAACCCAATCCCGCCGCCCCACAGGGACTTGAGTCACTGCTGCCGATGCTCGCCGTCATGGGCATCGTCATTTACTTCCTGATGATCCGCCCGCAGAGCAAGGAGCGCAAGACCCGCGCCGCGATGCTGGCCGCCGTCAAGAAGAACGACCGCGTCGTTACCATCGGCGGCATCCTCGGGACCGTGCTGGCCGTCAAGGACGACGAAGTCACATTGAAGGTGGACGAGTCCAGCAACACGAAGATCACCTTCAGCCGCTCCGCCATTCAGCGCGTGGTTTCCACCAGCCCCGGCGATTCGCCCGAGGCAGCCGCGGCCAAGAAGTGAGTGATTGGCGCGTGACACCGATTATTTGAGAATCACCGAGGCCGACATAGGTCCCTTCTGCAATCTCATCATGAATGGGGGGTGCCAATAGGCGCGTTCCCGTTCGGAGCGATCGCAATTACAGAGCTCATCACTGCGTCAATCCGGCAGTAGTTCGTCATCCTCCTCCTCGGTAAAGAACCGCAGGTGCGTGTCGCGCGTCGCGGGGGAGACGGCGACGCCGTCGTTAACCTCGTTGCCGCCTTCGCCCTCAAACTCATTGTGGTGGTAGATATTGGGGTCGGATTGATCGTTGATGGATCGCAGCTTCGAGAATTCTGCGTGGCCATCCGTCCATAGGAGAGTCATTCCGTCGCCCTGCCAGTTGTTCGAGTAGGTACGGCCGTTCTCGTAATCCGCCCGATCGCCCATGAAGACGCGCGGCAGGGTGGAATTCATCTTCAGCGCCGCCCCGGTCTGGCTCGTCTTGGGATCATTGTCGTATGAGAACGAGCAGTGCCAGCGCACCTGAGCGATGTTCGCTGGCGTAATTGTCATCTCGTCGGTGATCTCGGCGCCGTCCACCTCGGCGAGGATCGGACGCCCATCCTCGGTCAGGCGATTCGTGGCTTGATCCATCGTGTTGGGGTTGAGAAAGACCTCCGGCGGCAGTTGAAGTGCCCGGCCGAGGTGGCTGAGCCCGCGAAAGCTCCGCTCTTCCGGGTCGATGAGGGTTGCGAACCAGTCCTCATTGTCCTGAGCGTAGGCGAGGGAGCCGACGCCGAGGTCGCGGAGCCGGGCCAGGGCGACACTGCGGCGGCCCAGCTTTCGGGAACTGGATAGCGCGGGAAGGAGTATCCCAATCAGGATGGCGATAATCGTGATCGTGATGAGCAGTTCGATCAGCGTGAATCCGCGCTTCTTCATGCGCGCTTGTCCTTTCGTATGTCGGTCGGGGCGCCATCGCCGCGAGGCCGTCGATGATTTCGGGTTAGGATGAAACGCCCCGGGCCGGTGGTCCGAAGCTGTGGAAATCATTGGGGGATTGAGGGCGTGCATCGCCGCAAGGCTTCGCGCGAATGCGCGAGTTCATGAACGCCGAGAAAAATCGGCGCACGGCAAAGCACGGGCATCGTTGAAAGGAATTAGCGAGGTGGGGCGCGGGACGACGCACTGCGCGGGCGGCCCGATACGCGTGGAAGCAAGACGACGGCCGGCAGCGCCGGTCGGACTTCGCGGATATGCAACCAGAGTCCGACGAGCGCGACGATCAGCGCCGAATTCGCGACCGTCAGCCAGTGACAAATCTGGCAGCCTTCGGCCCCGAGCTCGTGCCCTTCCTCGTGGCAGTGAAGCATCGTCGCGGCGCCGGTGGCCACGAAGAGGATGCTCAGGGCGAGCAGGATTTTCAGGAATCGACGGTCCATTTTCATCCGTTCGGTCATAGCGATGGGCCAGGCCCACGAACTCGTGATGTGATGATAGTATATCAAGCGGCCCGGCGTGGCAATCAGACTGCGCGCATCGCGCGGGGAAACGTCGCCGACCCTAAGACGAGCCCCCGACTTCAGTCCGTGCGGTTCTCCATCCGCCTGATGTCGCGTGACTCAGTATGGTCATTCGAGAGTGCCTCAATTGTCGACATGTAGCGATGACAATCAGCCGTTCGTCGTTCAGGCCTGCGGCCGGTTCCCGATGGACTGCGTCAGGATTGAGTACGATCTCGCGCCCCGGCCGACGACCGATGATCTCGACGCGGCCATCGCCGTCGAATGGGACCGGCAACTGGCCCTCGCCAAAGACACCGATCGACTCCTCTTCAACGGTGAACTGCTCCGCTATGTGCGGCACGAGGTGCGGCCCTCGCCGCACGGCGAAGTTTTTACCCTGACCGTCGGGCCGACCTGTTACCGCGACTTCGTCGGCACCAATCTCTACAACAAGCATCGCCTCGCCGAATTCGGCTGGGAGCGCTTCGCCAATCCGATCGGCACCACGGCGACGATCGTTAGTGCCGACGACCGCATCTGCTACGGCCGGCGATCCTCGCGCGTCTCGTACCACGCGAATCACGTCCACACATTCGGCGGCGCGCTGGAAAAGGCGGACATGACGACCGAGGGCCGGATCGACGCTTTCGCCGCCGTCGCAAGGGAGCTTGAGGAGGAGTTGGGCCTGCGCCGCGAGGAGCTGCACGATCTCATCTGCGTCGGCATGATCCGCGACAAGGAAATTCACCAGCCGGAAATGCTCTTCGAGGCTCGTATCGAACTAACGGTTGAGGAACTGCGTCAGCGATGGCAAACGGCCGAGGCAAAGGACGAGCACGATGAGATCGTCTGGCTGCCCAACGAGCCGGGCGCCATCGCTCCCTTTATCCAGTCCTGCGGCCTCATTGCGCCCGTCGCCGTCGGCGCGCTCTTCATCCACGAGAGATTGCAGAAACTACCCAAGTCGTGAAGAACGGACGCCTTACTCGTCCTCGTCCTTGTGCGGCTTGTAGGCGGCGATGATGGCCTGGGCCTCGTTGCTGGGTACCGGTTCGTAGTGGGATAGCTCCATGCTATAGGTGCCCTTGCCGCCGGTGATCGAGCTGAGGCGCGAGTGATAGTCCGACACCTTGGCCAGCGGCACCTGGGCGGTGATGATCGTCAGGTTGCCCGGCAGCATGTCCTGCCCGCTGGGCCGCCCGCGGCGCTGGGCGAGGTCGCCGGTGATGTCACCGACGTTCTCGGAGGGACAGGTCACTTCGATATCCACAATGGGTTCGAGCAGGACGGGCTTGGCCTTCATGATCGCATCCTTAAAGGCATATTTGCCGGCGGTCTTGAATGCGACTTCTTTCGAGTCCACGGGGTGATGCTTGCCGTCGGTGATCATCACCTTGATGTCCTGAAGCGGAAAACCGGCGAGGGCTCCGAGGCCCATGAGTTCGACGACGCCCTTCTTAATGGCTGGCTCGAATTGTCCGGGAATCGCTCCGCCGAAGATGTCCCACGACCACTCGAGCGACGGCTCGCTGCCGCGCGGCAGCGGCTCCACCTTGAGGAAGACCTCGCCAAACTGGCCCGCGCCGCCGGTTTGCTTCTTGTGGCGGTGATGCCCGTCGGCCTTGCCGGTGATCGTCTCCTTGTAGGGAATCTTGGGCGGCTTGGTGTTCACGTCGAGCTTGAACTGGCGGTGCATCTTCGCCAGGATGACGCGCAGGTGCATGTCGCCGACGCCGCTGATGACCAGCTCGTGCGTCTGCGGGTCGTGATGGGTCTTGAAGCACGGATCGCAGTCGGTGAATCGGCGCACGGATTCGGCGATCTTTGTTTCGTCGCCCCGGGCCTTCGGTTCGACCGCCAGCGAGTACATCGGGTTTGGAAACTTCGGCATCGGCACCTTGCCTTCAGTCTGCTGGTCGAAGACGGTGTCGCCGATGTGCAGCTCCAGCTTGGCCACCGCGAAGATATCGCCGGCCAGACCTTCGTCGGTCTCCTTGTGTTCGTGTCCCTGAAACTTCAGCAGGTGGCCCGGACGGACGCCCTTTTTTTCACCGGAGGTCGTCAGGTTGGCATCGCTCTTGAGGTGGCCGGAAAAGGCGCGGATAAAGGCGTACTTGATGTTGCTCTTCGGCTCAATGGCGATCTTAAAGACCTGTCCGCAGAAGGAGCCGTTCGTGGGCAGGGGTTTTTCCTCGCCCCCGATGATGAGTTTTCGCTGCTTGCCGTCCAGCGGTGAGGGGCAGCACTTGGCGATGAAGTCGAGGAGCTCCTTGATGCCGACATTGGCCAGCGCGTTGGTGTAAAGCACGGGGACGATCTTGCCGTCGGCGACGGCCTTGGGCAGGTGGGCGATGACGTCGTCAACCGACAGTTCGCCCTCTTCGAAATACTTGTTCATCAGTGCGTCATCGACTTCCGCGACGCGCTCCATGACGTCCTTGTGGCACTGCGCGATGCTGCCGAAATCCGACTCGCCGTCAGGGCTGCTCACGCAATCGACCACGCTTTTGCGCCCTGGCGCCGGCAGGTTGATCGGTGTCAACTCCGGCCCGAAGCTCTCTTGAAGGGCCGTCAGCAGCTCGGCGAGATCGGCACTGGGGGCATCGATGTGGTTCACAACGATGATGCGGGCCAGGCCGAAGTCTTTTGCCTGTTCGCGCATCCGCCGCGTGTTTACCTGGATGCCGGCGGCGGCGTTGATCACCACCATCGCCGTCTCGGCCGCGGCGAGCGCAGCGATGGCCGGACCGAGGAAGTCGGGCGAGCCCGGCGTGTCGATGAGGTTGAGCACCTTGTTCTCGTGAACGATGCTTAGAACGTGCGAATCGATCGAGCAGCCGCGTTCCTTCTCCTCGTCATCCGTGTCGAGGTGGCTGGTCTGGTCGGCGACTTTGCCCAGCCGGCTGGTGACGCCGGTGGCGTGGAGAAACGCCTCGCACAGTGAGGTCTTTCCAGATCCGGTGTGACCGACCAATGCGACATTGCGGATATCCGCGGTGGTATAGCTGGGCATGGGGCCTCCGACTCAGGTTGAATGAAGGATGGATCGTGTTTTCTTACCCTGCCTAAAAAAGACGCGTCCGGCGGGTTGCGACCGCCGACCGGCGCGCAGAAACAGCATGTTACCGGCCCGGGAAAACGGCTTCAAGGCGGGGGGAACCCTCGGCTCAAACGAAGATTTCGCGTGAATAGCCGTGCCGGCGTCGATAGAATGTATCAGCGACGAACCACGGGAGTGAACGGTGATGGCTCAATGCGATCGTATTACGGTTGATCCGGCACAAATGGGGGGAGTGCCCTGCATTAGGCACCTTCGAATTCCCGTGGCAACCATCGTCGGCCTGATCGCGGAGCGTCGTACCGATGCGGAGATTCTCGCCGACTATCCAGACCTTGAACCGGATGATATTCGTCAGGCGCTGGTCTATGCCGCCGAGGCGGTTCGCGAAAGACAACTCCCGATGCGCGTAGCCTGATGCGCTTCTTGATCGACAACAGCATGTCGCCTCGATCATCGAACTGCGTTGCCCACCTGGGCCAGCGCCGGGATCCGCAGCACGTCCGCGCTGCGGAATTGCTCTACGCCGCGAATGACTTCCTCGGCCACCGCGGCGCGCTGGTCTTCTTTAAGACCGTCGTACACCTTGCGCAGGCTGCCGCCCATCTGGGACATCATCTCCCAGAACTCGGCCCCGCTCCTGGCGAAGATCGAGAGCCGCACCGGTTGCACGCGTATGTCCTTAAACCCCGCGGCGGAGAGCGCCCCCTCAAGCTGACCGGGCTCCGAGAGCTGCGCCATGCCCGGCTTGGTCGCGTCCAGCGGCGGCAGATTGACCTGCCGGTTCAGCGCCGTGTTGATGATCTTGAAGCCCGGCGAGTTTTCCTGGGGGGTCCATGTCGCCATGGCGAACCGCCCGCCGGGCTTGAGCCAGGCGCGCACTCTCCGCAGCGCCGCGACGACGTCTTCGCAGAAGATGAACGACCATCGTCCGCTGGCCGCGTCGAGCGAGCCGTCGGCGAGCGATAGCTCTTCGATGGGGCAGGTGTGGAATTCGATATTGGTCAGTCCGAAGCCCGCCGCCCGGGCGCGGGCGGTCTCGACCATTTCCGCGACGGGATCAATCGCGATGACGCGGCCGGTCTCGCCTATCTTCTCGGCAATGGCAATCACCGGGTCGCCGATGCCGCAGCCGACGTCGAGCGCCGTTTGTCCCGGCGACAGATTCAGCGCCTCGACGATGCGATGCGTGACCGGCCAGCTGTAGGCGATGTTGTGCGCCTCCCACCGTCGCCATCCGCCGGCGGCGGCGGTCCAGTCGGAGACAATGCGTTCGCGTGTGGATTGGGGTTGTGCCATAGTCCCTACGCGGCACTGATGGGAACGAGACGGAATACCTTCGCCAGTTTTCCGGCCGCGGATGTGTTGCCCGACCGTAGCGCCTCGCGCACCCGGTCCAGTTTCTTCGCCTCGTCAACGGTCAGGTACGGCCCCCAGCCGTCCGGGTCGTTGATCAACTCCAACTGGACCTCGGCGATATAGTCCCCCTCGCGCAGCAATTTCACTTGTGTGTCTTTGCTCATGACTTTCTCCGCGTCGTCGGGCTCTGCCATCGATCCGGATCTGGCCGATACGCTGTCACAAGAACAGCCGGAGTCGTTGTACCCCTGCGGATTCCCCATACTGCATGAATGGGCCCGCCCGCATGATCAGATTGTAGCACAAGAACGCATCGGCCTTTCTGGTAATCGGGGTAATCCTCGATTTCCTGGGCCTCCGATACGCCCCTTAACACCTCGTCGACTGTAAGGCCGTCGGCCGCGAGTTCATCATATCCATGGTCCGAGATGACAACTTCACCGGCTGCGATCAAGGCCTTAATCAATCCAAGTGTGGATTCCATCTTCAATGACTCTCAGATGGTCCGACATCATGAGACTGAATGGCTTTTCGGTCAATCCAGTGAGGGCGTGAATCGGTATGGTTCAATCTCCCGTCTTCGGTAACAACGATTCGCCCAAAGGAAAACTCGGCTACGCCGCTTCCTTCGACTGCTGGCCCTCCGCCTTGACCTTCAACTCCACCTTCTTCCCGTCGCGGAGGACGACCACCGGCACCAGGTCCCCGGGCTTGTACTTGCGCAGTGAATCCATGTAGGTGTACACGTCCGTCACCTTGACGCCGCCGATCTTGTAGATGCGGTCGCCGTCCTTCATGCCCGCCTTGGCCGCGGCGCCGCCCTCGACGACGCCGGTGATTTCATAGCCCTCGCCCTCGGTCTCACCGTAAGAGGGCATGATCCCCAGTCGCACCGGCGGCATCGGCGTCGACGTCACGTCATCCGGCATGTCGGCATGCGGGTCTTTCTCGGCTTTCTTTTCAGCCTTTTTCGCGGGCTCTTCGTGCGTCTTCTTGATGGCGGATTTTCTGACGTTCTTCCGAGGAGTCTTCCCACGATTAGTATTCGCCATTTGTTGCGCCATTGCATCAATGGCCCTCGCCGCGCTCGGCTCCAGTCTCTTCAACGCTGACTCGTACGCCCGCTTTTCTTTCTCGCGATCATCGCGCATCTGGCTGAGCTTCTCTCCTGTCGCGCTCCTCGGCCGCAGCGTGATTTCCAGCGTCGTGTCCGGCCGATTCGCGTCGAACTTCACGGTGATCTCGAAGTCGTCCGTCTCCTGGACGAGGGTATCGCGAATGACCTGCGCCAGTTGGGCGATGCGCGGCACGCTCGCCAATTGGCGTCGCTGGTTTACGAGCGCGTCGTAGGCAGTCGTGAGCGTGGCGCATTCCTGCTCAAGCCGCAGCATGGCGGTGCGTTTTTGTTCCTTGTCCTGAAGCTCTGCCTGGGCCCCCGCCAATCGTTCGCGGATCGCCAGCAGTTGATCCTGCGCCTGCTTATATTGGCGCCTCGCCTGGTCCTTTTGTCTGACTCGATACTGAAGCGCCTTTGTGGCTCTTTCTTCCGAAACCCGGTCCGCCGCGAAATCGCGCACGGCCCTGGCGGCGGCCACGTCAGGATGGTCCTCGACGTCGTCCTTATGACGCGCCGTTGCCTCGACGAGCTTCTCCTCGGCCTCGGCGGCCTTGTCTTCAAGCCGCTGAATCTTTTTGTCCTTTTGTAACAGCGCTTGCAGGTCCGGCGTGATCGGCATGTCCTCCGGTCTGACCTTGTCAAACTGCTCGAAGACTGTCCGCTTGCCGTCCATGTCCATGGCCAGTTCCGTCTCAATCGCGGTGAGGGTCAGCACCTTCTCTCTCAATTCATCCACCCCTGTCCCCGTCTGCGTTGCCCTTTGGCGATACTGATCGAGCTCCGACCGCTTGTCGTCCAGCATCATCCTTGCCCGGGCAATATCGAGATCCATCTTTGCCAGAGCGTCATCCATGCCGGCCGCTGGGCGCTCATGGGCGTGCGCAGTGGGCGCGGGGCGAGCATGCGCCGTTGGCGCTGGCTCGGTCGCGTGTGCGACGGCAACCGCCTCGCCGAATTGAATCTCCTTGCGAAGCGTCTTCCCGTCTCGCTCGATGACCGCCGTCGTCTTATCGCCGAACTTGAGACTCCCCAGAATCTCCAGAAGCCCCTCAATGCCCTCCACCTGCTTGCCGTCCAGTCGCGTCAGCCGGTCGCCCGCTCGAAGGTCCGTCCGCGCGGCCGGGGTGTCGTCCATCACTTCGCCGATCAAGATGCCGCCTTCGGTGTCGGACGTATCAGGCCTGATCCCCAGTCGCACCCCGTCGCCGGGCCCCGCGCTCGCTGCGCTGACCGGGGCCTCGTGCGGATTGACGCCCGGCGCGGCGGCCGCAACCGCCACGTCATCGTCTTCATCCTCATCGTCCGGCCTGCCGATGCGCGGCCTGCGCGAATCCTTGGCGAACTGCGGCGCGACCTGTCTGGAATCAATCGCGTCGATGATGTCCGCTGAGAACTTGGCGATGCGGATCGCCCCGTCAATGTTCAAGAGCGGCGTGTCGTCGTCCGGCTGGTGATACTGCTTGTGCAAGCCGGTGAAGAAGAAGAGCACCGGGATGTCCTTGTTGTAAAAGCTGGTGTGATCGCTCGGCCCCCGGCCGCCGCCGCCGTCCTTCACTTTCAGACCATGTTCATCCGCGAGGTCGCGCACCATCTCCTCAAAGTCGCCGGTCCTCATGCCGCCGACCTCCAGGGTGTCCTTGCGCAGCCGACCGATCATGTCAAAGTTCAGCATCGCCGTCGCCTTTGTCAGATCGATCGTCGGCTTGTTGGCGAAGTGCGCCGAACCGAGCAGGCCGCGCTCCTCACCGGTGAACAGCATGAGCAGGATTGACCGATTCGGCGCACGCCCGCGAGAGTAGGCGTCGGCCATGGTCATGATCAGCGCCGTACCGCTGGCGTTGTCGTCGGCCCCGTTGCTGATGTCTTTCTCGGGGTCGAAGCCTTCCTCGCCCTTGTGGCGAATGCCGAGGTGGTCGTAATGGGCCCCGAGGATGATGTACTCGTCCTTGTTCGGCCCCTTGCCGGGAATCAGCCCCACCACGTTCCTCACCGGGCTCTCCACCGCGGTGATCTTCACCCGACCCTTCACGCTCACGCCTTTGAGCAGCGTCGACATCGGCTCGTGCGAGTTGTCGATCTTCTCTTCGATCGTCGCCAGGTCCGGCATGCCCCCGGCCTTGAGCATGCGCTCGGCGACCGCCCGCGAAATGTGAAGCATGGGCACGCCGTAGGAGGGCGGCGTCATGCCGAAAGCCGCCCCGGATGACTCGTCGAACGAATAGAGCTTGTCCCCGTCATCGTCGAAGGTCGGGTTCACGATGAGGATCGCCTTCGCGTCCCGGGCATTGGCCCGGCTGGACTTGGAGCGGAAGGACATGTCGGCCATACCGAACTCCGCGAAGCGCGGCGCGCGGCGCATCATCAGCACGACCTTGTCCGCCACGTCGATGTCTTCGTAGTCGTTGTAGTCGTGATCGTCGTTCACGATGCCGTAGCCGACAAAGACCACCTCACCGTCAAAGGCGGCGGACGAGGAAAACGGAAAGGGCCGGTAGTCTTCGTGCAGCTTCGCCGAGCGACTGGCCGGTCTGCCGTCGGTGCCGATCTTCAGCCGCGTGCCGCGGGATATCTTTTTCCACAGTTTGAGAGAAAAGTTCTGGAAGTAGGTGCCGTCGTCGCCCGCCGGTTTGACGCCGCAGTCCTCGAAGTAGTCGGCAATGTATTCGGCGGCCTTGTCGATCCCCTCCTGCCCCGTGCCGCGTCCCTCCAGCTCGTCGCTGGCGAGGTACGAGACATGATCGAGAAAGGCCTGCCGGGAGAAGAGCGATTCGTCAGCCGATCGCCGGTCGCCGGCGACAGCGGCCAGCGCGTTACTTGCCAGCACCAGGGCGAGGACGACCATGCTCCGCCCGATCGATCGCGGCGCGTGGAATGGTGAATGTGAGGTACGGCGAAATTCACGAAGGTTCATGCGGCGACTCCAGTTGGCTCCCCCGAAGCATGGCGAACCCGACCCACGGGCACCAAGGCCCCCGGCCCCGCCCGAGACGGACGTATCGGATATCTGTGTAAACGATCTTACCGCAAGGGCTATACGCCCCCAAATAAAGGGCGTTCTAAAATCCAAGGGTTTATGATGACCGGAGACAAACAACCCACCGTTGGATGGTTGGAAATCGCAATTTTCAGTCGATTTTCTTACAGCCTGATATGGAGGAAGGCTTCCCCTGGCAACCGTCGGCCGCGTCTCGTTTTTCGCCGCAACACGCTTCGTAAGTGCTCGGTGTATGGCTGTGGGAGGGGCTGGGGCTAGAAATTAGGCGTTGGTTAGAATCATGCGGCTCGACTAATCCTTTGTGTGGAGTCCGAGAGGCCGGATGGCGAAGAAATCCAGACCTGACTTTACGAGTGACTTAGCAGAGCTTGAGAAGATCAAAAAGCTCGCCATCGTCGCTGTCTTCTCTGATGACGAGCTTATGGAGCGGCTCGTCTTAAAGGGCGGGAATGCGCTTGATCTGATTCATGGCATCAGCACGCGCGCTTCCATCGATATCGATCTATCGATGAAGGACGCCTTTAGCGATGAAGAGCGGGAACAAGTTGAAGAAAGAATTGGACTCCTGATCCGACAGACCTTTCGCGAGAACAATTATGAGGTAATCGATCTATCCATGAATGACAGACCGCCGGAGGTGACGGCTGAATTGGCGGAATTCTGGGGCGGATACAGTATCGAATTCAAGCTTGTGCCTAAGAAGCTGTTTGAGGAGTTCGCCGGGGATGTTGAGCAACTTCGCCGACGCGCCGTTCAGATTGGCCAAGGCACACGATTCATCATTGAGATCAGCAAATTTGAGTTTACGGCGGGCAAGCAGACCGTCGACCTTTACGGATATCAAGTGTATGTTTATTCACCCGCCATGTTGGCGGCAGAGAAGCTAAGAGCCATTTGCCAGCAAATGCCGGAGTACAATGAAATCGTCAAGCGAAAGCGTTCGGGGGCAGCTCGTGCCCGAGATTTTTTGGATATTCATATGATCGTAAACCGGTGCAATGTCGACATGACGATCTCTGAACACCAGGAAATAATTAGGAACATGTTTGACGCAAAGAGAGTACCGCTGACGCTCTTGCCGCAGATTGGAAACCACCGCGAGTTTCACAGGTCAGACTTTCAGGCGGTACGCGACTCGGTCAATCCGGGCGTTTCGCTGGAGGAGTTTGATTTCTACTTCGACTACGTTCTGGAAATCGTCCGTCGCCTAGAACCCCTTTGGCACGTATAGCCGCCATGCTTTTACGTACTCTGTTTGCTTCATATTGTGCTCGAGATAGAAGTCGAACTCCATTGGGAATCGTCGTAGAAGGTCGATTTGCGTCGATCGGTAGCCCGATCGCTCCAGGTAGTACCCAATCACCTGATGATACGGATAGATGAATCTCAGCTTTTGAAGCATGGCAGCGAGCTTGTTCACGGACACCGTCTCACGCGCGAGGCGGTAGGCCTTGAATACCTCAAAGACGCCCCCGGAATAGACTGGCCGTACGGCAACGTCGATCAGGGTACGCTCAATGCCTGTCAGCCGAATCTTGAACTTGCGACCACCGCCCGCTGGTCGATGGTCAATCTCCTCAACGCCCAGATAGCCGGTGTTCTTTCCATTGAGGATGCACACGCGAAACTGGTCGGTCTCGGCGATGTATTTCGTTGTCCGGACGGGTCGCCGGAATGCAGCGTCGATGTTCTTCTGCGCTAGTTCGCCCGTCGGGTTGCTGGCGAGCTGCTGCTCGAAGTTGATGTAGGTCGTTTTCGGCACTTGCTCCGTGAGGCCGTGCAATTGCATTGCGGAATAATGCGAGAAATGGCAATTGGGTTTGAGGGTCAACATCACCTCGCGAAGATCCACATCGCCCCATATGAATCGTGTCTCCCGTGCGTATGGCTTGGGAAATGGGAAAGTGACCTTTGAGAGCTTTGTTGACGTGAGCAAGAAATGAGTGAACGCTTGGAATGTTGTTCCCTGTGTCAGGCGCCATGATTCGCGGTTTTCATCGAGGATTCGCGATACATCTCTTTGACGGAGTACCTTCCCCGGGAGTTGTTCGAACTGACGGAAGATGTCCCGCTTTGCAATTTGGAGCCGAGTTTTAGCTGGCTTAGATATCGGTGTCATACAGTATATATACTGTATGACATACGAATTTCCAAGGATTAAACACGCACGATGTTAGAGTGGGAGATTCCGCAGCCTCTTAATGGCGATAAACTTATTGATGTTAGAAACTTACAGTCTAGACGGACATATCGGCCTTATTTCGTCGTCCTAGTGTGTACACTAGGACGACCAAAACGTGAAGAAACGTGATGGACCAATAAAAACCAGCTCCTAGCGGTTCCACTAAGTGCCAGACTCTCGGCGTCGTCTAGTATATATACTATACGACGCCTGAAGTCCTCACCAATAGTGTCTTCCGCTATTTGCTTCCCCCCTTGTTCGACGGGCAAATCACCCGCAGGTAGCGGAAATCGAAAATCCCCGTCGAGTGGCCGTCGGCCCAGGTGATCTGGATGGCGTAGTTGCCCACCAGCTTCGCGTCGGAAAAGACCGTTGCCTTGTCGATGTTCGCAGGGAGGATCGTCAGCGAGAGCGACGCCGGTTTCGGCTGGGCGCTTTCCCGCTCCGTTCGGCATGTCGCGCAGGGGCACCGCTTCCGGAGATACGCCAGCGGGTACTGGCTTTCGTGGCCGTCGGACCACTTGATCTTCAGCCCTTCGCGCCGGTCCAGATTCAGATCGACCGGCTTGAACTGTTCCGACGCCAGCGGCTGCCGCAGGGCCAGATCGATCAACTGCTCTTCGGTCATCGGCGGTCGATCAGCGGATTCGTTTGAGGGCATTGGGGCCTTTCTGATCAGAGAGCCGACCGTCAGGGAGGGGTCACCGTGTCAATCCGATCGGGCGTCCTCAGACGCATTCCCGTCTCCATCGCGAACGGTTTATCATAGCACGATCGAGGTCGAGGCAAACGTCATGAACATCCGCGCCGCTCAACCAACCGATATCCCCGCCGTCAGCGAGATATACAACCACTACGTGCTCAATTCGACCTGCACCTTCGCCACTGAGCCCGAGGGCGACGATTACTGGCGGGACTGGCTGGCCTCGCACACGGGTCCGTATCCGGCCATCGTTGCGGTGGAGGAGGGTCGCGTCGTCGGCTGGGGCACGCTCTCCCGGTGGAACAACCGCTGCGCCTATCGCTTCTCGGCGGAGAACTCAGTCTATGTCCGGCACGACTGCCACCACCGCGGTATCGGCAAGTCGCTGCTTGTCGAGCTGATCGCGCTGGCTCGAGGCAGCGGCCTGCAAAGCCTCGTCGCCCAGATCGCCGATCATCAGGCCGCCAGCGAGACGCTTCACGAAGCGCACGGCTTCCGCAGGGTCGGCTGTCTGGAGAAGATCGGCTTCAAGTTTGACCGCTGGATCGACGTGGTGATCTGGCAACATCGCCTCGAAGGCGGGGCATAGATGACGGCCGTGCCTCTTGATCCCGCGCGAACGCAACCGATTCTCGACGTGCGGCCGGCCGCGTCATTCGAGCGATCGCATCGCGCCGGCGCGGTGAACATCCCGCTCGAAGAACTCGCCCATCGCATTCACGAGCTTCCGCCGCGCAGCGTCGCCGTCACGATCTTCGACGAAGATCCGACTCGTGCCAGATGGGCCGCGTCTCGTCTGCGCGCCCGCGAGCGCGTCGTCGCCGCCGTGCATCACGGACTCTCGTGGCTGGCAGACGGCCCGACCGAGTCCGGCCCCTCGCGATCCCGACTCTGGCAGCCGCATGACCTGCTGATCGAGCTCGTCGAGCTGATTCGCCGCGATGGGTTGCTGCAACTTGCCGGCGATCCGCGCCCCCGTGCCCTCGACATCGCCTGCGGCGCCGGCCGCGATGCCGTCTTTCTCGCCATGAGCGGGTTTCACGTGGAAGCCTGGGACATCCTGCCCGACGCATTGGCGCTGGCGGACGATCTCGCCCGGCGTAGCGGCGTGAGCATTCACATGTCGCAGCGCGACGTCGAGCGCGAGCCGGCCATCGCCGAAAACGCCTACGACCTCGTCTGCTGCTTCAACTTTTTGCATCGCCCGCTGCTGCCGCACATCACCGCCGCCGTCCGCCCCGGCGGGCTCGTCGTCTATGAGACATTCGTCGAACCGCAGCGCGAGACCTTCGGCAAGCCGTCGCGCGCATCGCACGTCCTCGCCACCGGCGAATTGGCCCGCGCGTTTGCGAACTTGGAGATTCTCGTTTCGCGTGAAGGGCTCGCCGGACCGCGTCGCTACGCCGCCTCGCTGATCGCGCGAAAGCGCTGAGTTGCAGGCCGGCAGATTATTTCGCAGACCGCAGCACCAGCGTCACGCTCGTTCCCACCGGCGGGATCGCCTGCGTATTCGCCTTCAGCCATAACTGGTCATCCGATTCGCTGTGGCTCGTCGGCAGCGAGAGCAGCGAGCTCGGAAAATCGACTACCGTCACCAGCGTGCCCTCATAGTCCGCGGCAAACACACCGTCATCCATCTTCTCCGATCCGGTGAACAACCAGTGCGTCGGTTTCATCGGCGCCTTCGCCGCGGCATCGAGCATCCAGCCGCAGGCGGACTCTTCAACTGTCTCGCCGTCCTTCTCATAGCGCACCAGCACATCCACGCTGTCGCCGCTCGCAGGCCGAACCGTCTTCGTCTCGATCAGATACTTCAGCGTCTGGCCCGGCGTCAGCCCGATCAACCCCAGCGCCTGATAGACCTTCTGCGGCGGCACGTGCGTCCGCAGGATCGACTCGTGCTCCTTGGGCACCGAGGCCTTCGCGTAGGCGAAGAGTTCCAGATCCCCGTCCCTGAGAATCACCTCGCAGTCCACTTCCACCTGCGGCACGCGGTAGTCAATCCGCAGGCCCGGCGCAAAATTGACCACGCGCGGTCGGGAAGCCTGTTTCGCCGGCGTGCCCTCATCGCGCGCGGCGATCGTGGTCTCCCCAGGCGCCGTACAACCCGCCACACCCAGCGATACGATGACCGCCAACGTCCGATACATGTCCGAGACCATGTCAGTCCTCTCCCATTTCCATCCGCCGCACTTTGTGCAAATGCAAAAAAGTCCTTATACTTTCCTGATGTTTCCCGGGCAAACCGGGTCGCCAGAAAACGCATTGCAACCGGAGTTTCGCACCATGAATCGTTCCGTCATCGTAGGCGCCAAGCGCAGCCCCATGGGCAAGTTTCTCGGCACGCTCAGCCCCCTCTCCGCGCCGGAAATCGGCGCACAGGTCGCCAAGACCCTCATCGCCGAGATTGGATGTCCCATTAATGATGTTGACTGGGCCCTCATCGGCCAAGTCCTCCAGGCCGGCGTCGGCCAGAACCCCGCGCGACAGGTCGCCCTCAAGGCCGGCCTCCCCGTCACCATTACCGCCGTCACCGTGAACCAGGTCTGCGGATCGGGCCTCCGCGCCGCGATGAACGCCGACAACAACATCCGCCTCGACCAGGCAAAGATCATCCTCACCGGCGGCATGGAGAGCATGTCCAACGCGCCTTACTACGTCCGCGGCACGCGCACCGGCGCGACCAAGTTCGGCCATGTCACCATGGAAGACGGCATGTTGGCCGACGGCCTTACCTGCCCGTTCGAGGGCTGGGGCATGGGCAACGCCGCCGAGTACACCGCGCGGAAGTACAACATCTCGCGCGAGGATCAGGACGCCTTCTCATTGGATAGTCATCATCGCGCCGCCGCCGCGCAGAAATCAGGAGCGTTCAAAAAGTCCATTGCCCCGATCGAGGTCCCGGGCAAGAAGGGCTCGACGATCTTTTCCGAGGACGAATCCATCCGCCCCGAAGTGACGCTCGCCGATCTACAAAAACTCAAGCCCGCCTTCGAGAAGGACGGCACCATCACGGCCGGCAATTCATCGCAGCTCACCGACGGCGCGGCCATGGCCCTGCTCGCCTCGGAAGACGAAGCCAAGAAGCGCGGCTGGCCGATTCGCGCCCGGATCATCGCCCACACCACCTTCGGCGTCGAACCGAAGGAACTCTTCATCGCCCCCGTCGGCGCCGTCCGGCAGCTCGTCGAAAAGGCGGGCCTGCAGGTCAAGGACATCGACCTCTTCGAGATCAACGAGGCCTTCGCGGCTCAGATGCTGGCGTGCATGCGGCAGTTAGAGATCGGCGCCGACCGCGTCAACATCCTCGGTGGGGCGATCGCCCTGGGTCATCCGATCGGCTGCAGCGGCACGCGCATCCTGACCACGCTCATCGACGGCCTGGAGGCGCGCGGCCTCAAACGCGGCATCGCCACCCTCTGCCTCGGCGGCGGAAACGCGGTCGCCATGATCATCGAGCGACCGTAACACGACGGCTCGTCAATCACACTCAGGCACTGAAGTCATCGAGCTTCGATACGCAAAGCGTGCGTCTCAGAATCGACACTCGTTCGGGCTTCCCCCGGGCTGGCCGACAAGCGAGAACCACGTCAGCCAGTAATCCACCGCGGGCGGGAGTGTCAGCGTGAACGCCTCAGGCCGTCCGTTGGCCGTCGGCGCAACAAGCTCCGAATCGACCAGCGCGATAGCCGCCTGGGCGATGAGTCCGTGGCCCGTGCGGGTCGGATGGACGAAGTCCCAGAAGATGTACCCATCGGGATTCTCAACCAACTGTCCGCCGCCGAGATAGCCGAGAAACGATCCCGTCCACGCAGAGTCGGCGACATTGATGATCCCCGCCGGCGGGTTGGCCACCGTCTCGGCAAAGAGCGATTCGATGTCGAGGCGATACACTTTGATATCCGGAAACGTCTCGATCACGTCCAGCCGCGCGGCCAGCGCTGTGTTTAGCTCCAAGCTCAGTTGCGTCGCCTGTGCCTCCCGGCTCCGCCCGCGGTAGCGCGGCACAATGCCGAGGTCCGGCATGTTCGGCACGAGAAACTGTCGCCCGCCGCGCCCGTAAAGCGCCGTGATGGCCCCGAACAGACTGTCCGCGATGTCGTCGGGTGTCGCCGTGCAGTCACCATTGAGCACGTCGAACAGGTCATTGGCCCCGCTCCAGACGACAAAGAGCTCCGTCCCATCCGGCTGTCCGCGATAAAGTTCAATTTGCTGCCGGATGTTCGGCCCGAGGGGAAGCCCGCTGTAGTCCGTCAGTCCAAAGCTGGAGGATGATGCACCCTGGGCGAAGTTCGTGCCGCCGACATAGCTCGGGCGCGCTTCGAGGCCGTAGTGCCGCGCAAACTCCTCCACCCAATTCTCGCCATTCGAAAAGCGACCCTCGAAGTACGGCGCGACCGGCACCAGACCAGATTCCTTGAGAATGTTGCCCGTGTCGCTCAGACTGTCGCCGAACACGATGAGCCGCGAAAACGGCCCGGTCGGCGCGGGAATCGTGTCGCACCCCGCGACGCCAAGTGCAAGGCAGGTCAATATGATGCGCGACATGTTCATGGCAGACTCGGAGAAATCTGTCCCCAGCGCTTGAGCTTATTCGATCATCCGGCCGGATTCGAGTGCCGAGGGTCGCAAGGGCTTGCCGGCCACTGCAAAATCGCTCAAGTCGGGATAGAATGCCCCAATTGAAGAATCGTCCCCCCAAGTGCCGTTTGAACCGTTGGTTTGCAACTTGCTAAAACCGGCCTTGCACGATCGACCGCCCGGAGGATTGAGGCCATGTCCCTCGAAAAGAGAGTCGCCGAAGCGAAAGACAAGCTCGACGCCCATACCCGTGAGATCATCGCGTGGCATTTTGACCCGAAGACCGGCTGCCCGTTCTGGCTCGACCACGCGAGCAAGCTGTCGTGGGACCCACGAAAAGAGATCAACTGCTACGCCGACCTGAAGAAGTTCGGCAACTTCCAGGACGAGTGGCTGCGCGGCGGACCGGTCCGTCGATGGGTGCCCAAGGGTCTGGAAGGCAAGCCCGTCTATGTCTTCGAGACCGGCGGCAGCACCGGCATTCCCAAAAGTCGCGTCAACATCGACGACTTCCGCATCGACTACGAACAGTTCAGCAGCACGCTTTCCGACAAGGCGTTTCCCAAGGGGGCAGACTGGCTCATGCTCGGTCCAAGCGGCCCGCGACGATTGCGGCTCGCGGTGGAGCACCTCGCTCAGTTCCGCGGCGGCATCAGCTTCTGCGTGGACATGGACCCGCGATGGGTCATCAAGCTGATCAAGAAGCAGCAGATGACCATCATGGAAGACTACAAGAACCACGTCATCGACCAGGGGCTGACTCTGCTGCGAGCGCACGACAATATCCACTGCATGTTCACCACGCCGAAGCTGCTGGAGGCCCTCTGCGAGAAGGTCTCGCTCGTCGATGTCGGCATCAAGGGCGTCTTCTGCGGCGGCACCCAGATGACCCCGCAGTTTCATCGCTTCGCCCGGGAAGAGCTGCTCGAAGGCAAGATCGAGTTCGTCCCTACATACGGCAACACGCTGATGGGCCTTGCCTGCCACAAGCCGTTCGACCCGGCAGACAACTACGACATCATCTATCACCCGCCGGTGCCGCGCGCGATGGTCGAGGTGGTGAGCTTCGACGATCAGGAGACGGTCGTGCCCTACGGCGAATGGGGCCGCACGCGATTGACCACGCTTACCAAGGAATTCTTCATGCCGCGCTTCATGGAGCGCGACGAGGCCAAGCGAACCCCGCCGTGCGAAAAATATCCGTGGGACGGCTCCGCCAACGTCCGCCCCTACTCGGGCTTCGCCACCACGGTTGTCGAAGGCGTGTATTGAGCGCGACACCGCTGCTCAGCGAAGTTGCAAACACCGCCGCACCCGGCCGAGCGTCTTTTCCTTGCCCAGTAGTGCCAGCGTCTCGCCGATGGCGGGGCTGACCGGACGCCCGGCAACCGCCACGCGCAGGGGCTGGGCCACGTCGCCCATCTTGGCGCTCGTCTTCTCGCAGAGGTCCTTGATGAGCGCGTCGATCCCTTCCGCCGACCAAGGCGTCAGCGCCGAAAGCAGCGGGAGAAGTGTCTCCAGCGTGGCGAATCCCCGGTTGTCGTTCTTCGCCAGCACCTTCTTCACGGCGTCCGGTTCGTATTGAACCGAATCATCCGGGGCGAAGAGCACGGCGGCCTTGGACTCCAGATCGCGAAACGTGCGAAATCCCTTGCACGCCGCGAGAACGCGCACGGCCGTGTCATCATCGAGAACGGCCAGCGGACTGCCGCTGACTTCGGCCCAATCCCTAAACGCCGCCAGCAATCGCTCCGGGGTCGCCTGGGCCGCGTAGTCCGTGTTCATCGCCAGCAGCTTGTCGCGATCGAAACGGCCCGCCGTCTTGTTGATGCCGTCCAGACTGAAGGCGTCGATCATCTCCTGCCGCGTGAGCATCTCGCGATCGTTCTTCGGCGACCAGCCGATCAGCGCCACGAAGTTCACCAGCGCCTCGGGCAGGTAACCGGACAAGCGAAAATCGTGCACGTCGATCTCGGGGATCACGACGCCCGCCGCTTCGGCCAGCCGTGTCACCTGCGACATGTCCAGTTCGGTGTCGGCCTTGTCGAGCCACTTGTCCAGCGCGGTCGCGCCGCAACCGGCGATCTCGCCGACTTGCTCCTTGGTCCACGCCTTCGACTTGAGCCGCTCCTTCACCGCCGCGCGCACCACCTTGTGCTTGTCGCGCTTCGACATCTTCGTCCCGTCAATGTTGAAGACCAGCGGCAGATGCGCGTATTTCGGCGTCGCATACCCCAGCGCCCGCTGTATGAACACGTGTTTTGGCGTGTTCATCAGATGCTCCTGGGCCCGAAGCACGTGCGTGACCTGCATCAGCGCATCGTCCACCACGACCGCGAAGTGATACGTCGGCCAGCCGTTGGACTTCACGATGACCAGGTCCTCGACCTCGCCCGCCCCGAAGCTCACGTCGCCGAGAATCTCGTCGTGCACCGTGATCGGCTCGTTCGGCGTCTTGAAGCGAACCACCACCGGCCGGCCCTCTTCGCGGGCGCGATCGGCGTCGGCCTTCGTCGGCAGCGGATCGGGCCTCGGGTAGCGGAACGATGTCTTATTCGCCTCGGCCGCTTTGCGCAGCGCGTCGAGTTCCTCGGGCGTCTCAAACGCGTAATAGGCGTTTCCGTCCGCCAGCAGCTTCGCCACCGCCGTGTCGTACAGTTCGCGCCGCTCGCTTTGCCGATAGGGGCTCACCGGCCCGGCGACACCCGGTCCCTCGTCGAAGTCCAGCCCCAGCCAGCGCAGGTCGTCGATGAGCTTCTGCTCCGCCCCTTCGATGTTGCGGAGAATGTCCGTGTCCTCAATGCGAAGGATGAACGTGCCGCCGTGACGACGGCAGTAGAGCCAGTTGAACAGCGCCGTTCGGGCGCCGCCGACGTGAAGGTAGCCGGTCGGAGAAGGGGCGAATCGGGCACGAATCGTGGGTGTGCTGCTCATAGTGAACCATGATCGTGGCCAGACCGCGCTTCGACAAGGAGCAGGGGGGCGCAGGCCTGAGGGCATCAACGGTCAGGCGCGACGTCCCTGGCGTCTCTTGCGATAGAGCGACTCCAGAAGGTCCTCAACCGTCGTTTCATTGAGCAGCGTGTGGATCTGCTCGCGAATCTCCAGCCAGGCGTCGTGTTGTGCGCACGGCTGGCTGCTGTTGCACGCGGCAAACCCGAGGACGCAGCGCTCGATCCGCTCCGGGCCGTCTACCGCCTCGACAAGCTGCCGCAGCGTGATCCGGTCCGCGTCCCGGGCCAGCGAAAACCCGCCGCCGCGCCCCTTGCTGGATACCAGAATGTCCGCCCGCACAAGCGATTGGAGAATCTTTCCGACGAACGACGCCGGCATGTCCGATCGGGCGACAATCTCCCGCAGCAGCACGAACCTGCCCGGCCGTGCCAGTTCCGCGATGATCATCACCGACCGGATGGCGTATTCACATCCCGTTGAATAAATCATGATGACGCGGCTTCTTCGACCGGCGGTGGCGGTTCCGGTTCCTCAAATCTCATCACTTGCCGATCCGGCTGCAGGAACGACGCGGCCGGGCCCGACGTCCACGACTCATCATATCCGGGCACTTCGTCGCCGACGCGGGCCGCGTCTTCTCCGGCCTCATAGACGCGGCGAACCATCCGCACCAGCGCGTTGGTCAAGTCATCGTCCGGCTCCTCGCGCGTGACAATCTCAATGTCCATAAGCCCCAGATCGTTCAGCCCGACCGTGCCGCAGCAGTGACATCCGGCCTTGTCGCCTTCAAGAGACGAAGCGCGATATCCAAGCCCCGTGGCGCTGAGCAGGCGGAGCGGGTCGGATTCGGCCAGCAGTCGCGACACATTCTTCGCGTCGATCAACAGCCCGGACGCCGGATAGCAGGCGCCGATGACCGGGGCGAACTCCGCGAGGGCGGCGTGCGCCTGAAGGTGCGCGCGAAGAACGGCGTCGCGCGTCGTGTCCCCGGTTCGTTCGTAGCCTGCGACAGTCGTGGTGAAGGAAACCTGCGCGGCATGTGTTCCCGCGACGGCCAATGCATCGGGCCAATCGAAGCTCTGCGCCGCGGCGTCCTCAAGGGTCTGTCGCGGCAGACTCTGTGCATCGCTGGCGACGTCGAGGCGAATGGGGCCGATCATCAGATGGGCCGGCGAACCTCGCTGCGTGGCCGCCCGGACCTCCGCGCGCCGCTCGCCGCCGCGCCGCAGAGACGCGCAGAGCACCTCCAGCGAGACCTTCAACGAGCTGCCCAATAGCGCGATGGTCGTGTACGTCTGCGGCGGCATCGACGGCTGCTTCGGCGTCGCAGGACTCGGCGATGCCTCCGACGTCTTCGCCCGTGGCATTGGGGGGGCAGCGGTCTCTGCGACTTGCAGCAGGTCTGCTTTTGAGAGATCGGACGGCTCCACGCCAGATGTTTCCGAGGGCGCCGGTGCAGTAGCGCCTTTCAGTCGCAACGCAGAAAGACCGACGCCGACCACCATCGCCAGCCAGCCGAAGGCGGACACGTGGCCGATCCACCACGCCGCCCCCAGCGCAATGATCGCCGCGCATTCCAGTACCGGACTTCGCCGACTGCGAATGCTGGCCACCAGCGAATAAAGCGCCGACGCAAAGCCGAGCGTGCCCATCACGGCAAACAGACCGAGCCAGATGTTCAAACCGGGGTTTACCATCTATTCCTAATCAGTATCGGGACACCGAGAGTGCGAGGCATCGGGACGCGGGAAACTCATGCGCCGCTCAAAGCCGACAGCTCCGCCGATATCGCCTCGACTTTGGCCTTCGTCAATGACGCCCCCTGAGTCACGTCGCCGGGCGGCTCCCGGGTCAATATGTAGAACTTGATCTTCGGCTCGGTCCCGCTCGGCCGGGCGATCACCTTCGTGCCGTCCGAAAGTGTCAGAACGATGACATCGCTCGACGGCAGCTCGTAGCGACCCACCACCGCGCCCGATGCCACGTCCCGGATGTCGCCCGTCGTCAGATCGCCGATCTGCGCGACGGCGACGCCGGCCAACGTTCGCGGCGGCTTTGCCCGCATCGACTGCATCATCGACTTGATCCGCGCCGCCCCGTCTGCCCCCGGCAGCGTCAGACTCTTGGCCCCCTCGCGGAAGTAGCCGTACTTCGCGAAGAGCCTGCCCAGCAGACCGTAGAGCGTCGTCCCCTCGGCGGCTGCGAATGCGGCGGCCTCGGCGATGAATGCCGCGCTCGTGACCGCGTCCTTGTCGCGGACGAAGTCGCAGGGCATGTAGCCGTAGCTCTCTTCCGCGCCGAAAATGTACGCCTTCGAAGGTGCACCGGTGCTGCCCGCCTCTTCATAAAGCCGAATCCGCTCGCCGATCCACTTGAAACCCGTGAGCACCTCGACGACTTCCGCGCCGTACGATCGGGCAATCTCCTTCATCAAGTCGCCGCTCACGATTGTCGTGAGCACGACGCCGTCTGCGGGGAATTTGCCGCTCCGCTTGAGCTGCTCGCAGATGTAATACGTCAACAGGGCGGCTATCTGGTTGCCCGTTAGCAGCTCGAACTCGCCGCCATCGCCTCGCACCGCAATGCCCACCCGATCGGCGTCCGGATCGCTGGCGATCACTAGATCGGCCCCCTCCTTCTTTGCCAGGTCAATCGCCATGGCCAGCGCCGGCCCCTCCTCCGGATTCGGCGACTTCACCGTCGGAAAGTTGCCGTCGGGAATCGACTGCTTCGGCTCCTCCATGACATGCACAAACCCGCGCCGACGCAGAGCCTCGGGGATCAGTGTGCCGCCGGTGCCGTGCAGCGGCGTATAAACGATCTTGAGCTTCTTGCCCTGCTCGCGGCAGATCTCCGGCGCCAGGCACGACTTGTCCACGAGTGCCAGGAAGGCGTCATCCATCTCGCGGCCGATGCGATGCAGCAGCCCCTGCGCCGTCGCGTCACTCTCCGTCATCTCGCGGATATTCACATAGGCCCCGACGCCGCGCACCTCGGAAATGATGTTCGTATCGTGCGGCGGCGTGACCTGCCCGCCGTCGTTCCAGTAGGCCTTAAGGCCGTTGTACTCCGGCGGATTGTGACTCGCCGTGATCATGACCCCGGCCGTGCATCCCAGATGCCGCACGGCAAACGAAAGCTCCGGCGTCGGTCGCAGCGCACTGAACAGATGCGCCGTCACGCCGTTGGCCGCCAGCACCGTCGCGACGCGCATCGCAAACACATCGCTCATGCGTCGGCTGTCGTGGGCGATCGCCACGCCGGCCTTTTTCGCCGCCGCACCCTGCTTGGCAATGTAGTTCGCCAGCCCCTGCGCCGCAGCCCCGACCGTATAGATGTTCATCCGGTTCGGGCCTGCGCCGAGGATGCCGCGGATTCCGCCCGTGCCGAATTCCAGGTCGCGATAAAATCGATCCGTCAGCTCGCGCTCATTCCCGGCGGAAACAAGCGCGCGGATTTCGTCCTTGTCCCCCGTGGCGATCGCCGGATCGGCGAGCCACTGATCCACCGCGGTCTTGATCGCTGCGTCCATCCGTTTGCGGGCCCCTTATCCTCGTGGGATCGTTCAATTCAGGCGTCAGGCCCTGACTCTAACGCACCCGTCGAAATGGATGAAGCGCACGGCCTCCCTTGCCGCCCAGGCCGTCGGGATTAGAATAGATGCAGTGTCCATCCCGTCGCCCGGCGGACGGGTTGCCATTCGACAAGAGGGCGATTAGCTCAGTTGGTCAGAGCGCACGGATCACACCCGTGAGGTCACAGGTTCGACCCCTGTATCGCCCAGTTTCCCACGCATCCCCCGCATGTCGGACTCGCCCCCAACCGATGTCGAGACCCGCAAAGCATGTAGAATGGCTGCCCGGCCATCCAGTCGCAAAATAGAACACGCACCGGTTAGCAGGAGATTGCACCCCAGATGGGCGACGAAGCACACAAAATCATTTACTCGATGGTTGGCGTCTCCAAGCGCCACGACAAGAAGCAGATCCTCAAGGACATCCATCTCTCGTACTTCTACGGTGCGAAGATCGGCGTCCTCGGTCTCAACGGCGCCGGCAAGAGCACCCTCCTTCGCATCCTCGCCGGCATCGACAAGGACTACGAAGGACAGATTTCCCTGCAGCCCGGCTACACCGTCGGCTTCCTCGAACAGGAGCCGAAGCTCGACGATTCCATGACCGTCCGCCAGGTCGTCGAGCAGGGCATGCAGCAGTCGATGGACCTTCTCAAGGAATACGAGCAGATCAACGAGCGGCTCTGCGAGGAAATGTCCGAAGACGACATGACCAAATTGCTTGAGCGTCAGGGCCAGGTCCACGAGCAGCTCGACGCCATCAATGCCTGGGAGATCGACGCCCAACTCGAGATGGCCATGGACGCCCTGCGCTGCCCGGAGGGCGATCGCCTCGTCAAAGTCCTCTCCGGCGGCGAGCGGCGCCGCGTCGCGCTGTGTCGACTTCTCCTGCAAAAGCCGGACGTCCTCCTGCTCGACGAGCCGACCAATCATCTCGACGCCGAGACCGTCGCATGGCTCGAACAGCACCTCAAGCGCTACGAAGGCACCATCATCGCCGTCACCCACGATCGCTATTTTCTCGACAACGTGGCCGGCTGGATTCTCGAACTCGACCGCGGCCAGGGCATTCCGTGGAAGGGCAATTACTCCTCCTGGCTGGAGCAGAAGGAGACGCGACTGCGCGTTGAGGAAAAGACCGAGTCCGCCCGGCAGCGCGCCTTGCAGCGCGAGTTGGAGTGGATTCGCCGCTCCCCGCAGGCCCGCCGCGCGAAGAACAAGGCCCGCATCAGCGCTTACGAGGAAGCCGTCGCACAAGACGCGACGGAGAAACTCAAAGAGATCGAAATCTACATCCCGCCCGGCCCGCGACTCGGCAATCAGGTCATCGACGCTAGAAACGTGACCAAGGCCTTCGGTCGGCAGATCCTCCTGTCAGACGTGAGTTTCTCGATCCCCGCCGGTGCCATCGTCGGCATCATCGGCGCCAACGGCACCGGCAAGACGACGCTCTTCCGCATGATCACGGGCCAGGAGAAGCCCGACGCAGGGACCATCCGCGTCGGCGAAAGCGTCAAGCTCACCTACGTCGAGCAGAGCCGCGAGACGCTCAAGGAGACCGACACCGTCTGGCAGGCCATCACCGGCGGCCGCGAGCACATGCAAATTGGAAACGCATCCGTCAACAGCCGGGTCTATGTCACGCGCTACGGTTTCACCGGGCAGGATCAGCAGCAGCAGGTGGGCACGCTCTCCGGCGGCGAGCGCAACCGCGTCCATCTGGCCCGCATGCTCACCCAGGGCGCCAACGTCATCATGCTCGACGAGCCGACCAACGATTTGGACGTGAACGTCATGCGTGCCCTGGAGGATGCCATCGAGAACTTCGCCGGCTGCGCCCTCGTCATCAGCCACGACCGCTGGTTCCTCGATCGCGTGGCGACGCACATCCTCGCCTTCGAGGGCGACAGCACCGTGCGTTGGTTCAACGGCAACTACTCCGCCTACGAGGCCGACCGCAAGACCCGCCTCGGCGTCGCCGCCGACCAACCGCATCGCGTGAAGTACCGTGAACTGACCATGGGCTGACGCGCCGGCAGGATAGAGCCTTCGGGTAGCATGGGCCTCCGGCCCGTGCGGCGAACCGCTGGTTCCTCGATCGGGTAGCATGGGCCTCCGGCCCGTGCGGCGAACCGCTGGTTCCTCGATCGGGTAGCATGGGCCTCCGGCCCGTGCGACGAACCGCAACCGCATTTGGCCCCACGCGCTTCGCTTACTGAGCCAGTAGCGCGACGAACAAATCCAGATCACCATCCGTCACCAGCCCGTCGCCATCCAGATCACCGTTGAGATAATTGCACCCGGGGTACTCGGCCTCGTAGGCGTTGCGATCCATCATCGCCAGGATGAACCCGGCGATGTCCAGACCGTTCACGTCGCCGTCGCAGTTCATGTCGCCCGGCACGACCGGGGCCGGCGGCGGCTCGACGACGACCATTCCCTCCGCGCCGGGCGTCAATGATGTCGTTCCAAAGGTAACGCCGCCCATCGTGACGCTGTACGCGGGATCGAAGTAAACTTCGAGTCGGTCACCCGCGAACAGGATTTGCCCACCATGATCCGGCGCTCGCGGCGCGAGCCGCTGGAAAAGCGCCTGACAAATGATGGGGCCGTCCGTCTGGAAGTTCAGCTCCTGCGCGGTCACCTGCACCGTCAATTCGCCGACGTCGGTCACGATACCCGCCGTAAAGATTGCCGGCTGACCGTTGCGATCGAAGGGTTCAAAGAAGCCCGGAAAGGCCACATGCCCCTCGGACGGATTCCACACAAAAAGCTCGTCCTTGCGCTCGCCCGTGCCCTGATCCACCATCCGAATCTGCGTGCCCGGCGGGACAGCGCCGATGCCGCAGGACGTCGGGTCGCCGGTCGGCGCCGGTACAAAGCCCGCGCCGCTGAGCGACTCTGCGACCCGGTCGCACTTTTGCGTTGCCGTCGTCACCACCAGCGGGTCGATCACGGTCTCCACGGACAGGACCAAACCATCGGGATATCGAAACGTCATATCCAGCGCGCGCGGTACTAGATTCGTCGGCGTATCAACGCCGAACAAAACGCCCGACGGCGGCGGCATCTCAACCGCGCCCTTGCAGCCCTGGCTCGACGACGTCGTACCGAAAATAATGCCTCCCTGACTCACGGTGTACGCCGGGTCGAAATAGACTTCGAGTCGATCTCCCACGAACAGGATTTCCGCGCCGTGAAGCGGGGCTCGTGGGGCGAGCCGCTGAAACAGCGCCTGACAGACGATCGGCCCGTCAGTCTGAAAGTTGAGCTCCGCCGCCGAGACCTGCACCGTCACCTCGCCGACGTCCGTGACGATTCCGGCCGTGAAGATGGCCGGCTGTCCCATGGCGGCAAACGGATTAAATGGTCCCTCGAACGACACCGTGCTTGCAATCGCGTCCGGGGACTTGATCATGTCCGCCATCTCGCCCGTCCCGCCGGTCTCAAAGGAAACTTCCTTGAGGTTCGGTCCGCCCTCGATTTTGACTTCGCCAACCGCCAGCGGCTGCGCACTGACGCCCGCGTCCGTAAGCGCCGTCGCGATCGCAACCGCCTTGGCCCCCGGCGAGGCGTGTGCCACGGGGTCAATCCCGACCGGCACAATGCGAGACGAACCGTCCTGATAGTCGAGCTTGACGGTCACCGCCTGCGCGAAATTGCTCGTGGGCGGTGACACTCTCAGCGTCACCACGGCGCTCTGTGCCGCGGAGACGAGCAGGGTGATGGCCGAAAGTCCGATTGAGAAAGTGCGGGTTACGAACATGGATGCCTCCGTTTCGAGCGCCCTCCGAAATTGGAGATACACGCTCATGAGAGAGGCCAGCGACGGTCCCGACGGACTTGGGCGAACAATTTCGGAGTGGTCTATTTAAGGGGGGCGAATCGCCGGATCAGCAGTTCCGCCGTGGCGATGCCGTCCGCCGCCGCCGACATGATCCCCCCGGCATACCCTGCCCCCTCGCCGATGGGGAAAAGCCCCGCGGCAGTGACGCTCTCCCGTGTGTCGGCGTCTCGCAGGATGCGAATCGGGGCCGATGCCCGGGTCTCAGGCCCGGTCACCATCGCCTCCGGCCCGGCAAACCCCGGCATCCGACGGTCGAGGTTCGCCAGGGCCCGCTTGATGGCATCGGTGGCGAACGGCGGGAGGATGTCACGTATCGCCGACCACCGCCCGCCAAGTGGATAACTGGTCTCCAGTTTCCCGTCGGATGCTCGGTCAGCCAGGAAATCGGTCGCCCGCTGGGCAGGGACCTGATACGTCTCGCCGGTCAGTTCAAACGCCGCACGTTCCCACTTGTGTATGAAGTCGATGCCCGCCAGCGGATCGTTGCCGAACTCCTCCGTCGGAACCGTGAGCACGAGCCCGCTGTTGGCGAACGGCTTGGACCGATTGACTCCCGATGCCCCGTTGGTGGCGATGATCCCCGCCGACTCATTCGTCGGCAATATGACCCCGCCGGGACACATGCAGAAACTGTAAACGTCCCCGCGCGACGATGCCGCGCCCTTGGCGACAAGGTGGTACTCGGCGGGGGGAAGCCGTCCATGTCCGCACGAAGAACCGTACTGCCAGCGATCGACCAGCGCCTGCGGGTGCTCGACACGCACCCCGATCTGAAACGGCTTCGCAACAATCGTCACCCCCGACGCGATCAACATCCGAACCGTGTCGTGCGCCGAGTGACCGATGCCGAGGAGCAGCGGACCGGGCGTGATCGTCTCGCCGCCGATGCGAATCGACTTCAGCACGCCGTCCACGATATCCACACGATCGAGCCGCGCTCCGAATCGTATCTCGCCGCCCAGCGACTCAATCGTCCGGCGGATGCGCCAGCACAGCGTGGGGATCCAGTCGCTGCCCAGGTGCGGACGACTGTCCACGAGGATGTCCGGCTTGCCGCCGTGATCGACGAAAACCTGCAATATGTCGCGCATCCGCGGATCGTTCACCCGCGTGTAGAGCTTGCCGTCGCTGTAGGCCCCGGCCCCGCCTTCGCCGAACAGCAGGTTGCTCTCCGGATCGAAATCGTGCTCGCGATAAAACCGCTGAAGGATGTCGCGGTGACGAATCTTCACCCCTTGGCCGCGTTCCAGAACAATCGGCCGCAGTCCGTGCCGCGCCAGCCACAGCGCCGCGAACATCCCCGCCGGGCCAAACCCGACCACGATCGGCCGATGTGCCAGCGGCTCCACGCCGTTTTCCAGCGGCTGCCTCGGCTCGTCCGTCAACATGGCCACATCGGCGCGATTGAGCCGGCGCAGCACATTCCGCTCATCGCGAGGGCCGCCCGCAAGCGATACTTCAACGCTGTACACAAATGAAACACGGTCCTTGAATCGAGCATCGATGGCCCGTCGAACGATGCCGTGCCCCTTAATCTCCTCCGGCGCGACGCGCAGCCGCTTCGCGACCCTTTGGAGCAGTTCCTCCTCAGGCGCGTCGATCGACAGGGCAAGATTTCTCACGAGCAGGGTCACGCAGGCATTGTAGAGGCGAAGGGGCCGTGCGCATCGGACTGCAAAAAAGTGATGGCCCGCGACGCGAAGTCACGGGCCATCGAAGATTCTGATGCGATTGAATTCCGAGCGTAACGGAGGCTAGTTGCCGCCGCCGCCGCCACCGCCAAGACCGCCGCCCTGATCGTCCTGCGGCTGTTCGGGCGCCGTTCCGCCGGGCAGGCCGGGGGGGATATCCGAATAAATATCGCCGGTGCCGCATCCGAGTGGGATGGTGCACGACGGGTCCGTTCTGAAATCAGGAATCGTCAGGTACGGAAACAAGGCATTGATCTGATCCGCCGGCGTGCAGAATGTCAGAACCGTGCCGCAAACGTTGATCGACGCCAACGTGTTGAAACAGCCGTTGTCAAAAACGGCGCCTCCGGCCAGGACGGCACTGATGGTCATTCCAATCTTCTTGATCCGCTTGTGATTCTTCATGTTCGCTCTCATCTGCATTCGCTCTCTTTTCCTCGTGGGTCCGCGAGGAACATATGCTCTCTTTATCAAGTCAGCCTCAAGGGCTGCCGGACAGTCTTCGAGAATTCTCTTCAATCAACCGCCGCCGCCTCCCGCGTCCTGAAGTATCGCATCGGCCGGACAGAAGAACACCAGATCGTCTTCCGTGTTAAACACCTCACCCTGCGGGACACCGTTCGCGTCCACAAAAAAGTAATTCGGCGTCCCGCACGGACCGGGAAATCCGAGGTCCGTCAAGATCGTTCCGGTCGGCAACGAGGCCAGAATGGTATTGATGCCGCCGGAGAAGCAAGTCCCCAATTGAAGGACATACGCGCCGCTGCAAACGGCAATCACGAACTTAACGACTCGTAGTTTGCGCTTCATTTTTTTATTCTCTCAATTCCCCAGGCAGGTTTCTTCGGGCGGGGGTGTTGCTGATCAACCGATGGCTCGCTCAGGAACACGATTGATTAACTTATAGTACCCCGCTCGCCGGGGCGTTTCAAGAGTCCCCGATCCCGCCCTGACCCGCCGCCCCCGCGCGACCTCGCGCTCGTCTCATTCAAGCCCTCATTACTCGGACCCAACGTCCCGGCGGGCCGCGACGACGCCCCATCGCAACGCCGTTTACCTGGGACGCAATTGCCGCTTCAGTCCGCACTTAGCCGTGCAACGAATCGGCTGAACCGTCACGACCCTCACGACCCTACCCGCCCGATAGGGCCCGACACGTTTCACAATCGGGACCCGGAATTAGAGGACCGTCGCGTCGCTCGCCCCACCGCCGCCCCGACGGCGCACCCGGTGCCAAAAAAGATCCTCCAACGGCAGCGGCCCTTCGCCGCACCGCCGTCGGAGGGCAATCTCATGACTGTCGGGCTCATCGTCTTCGTACTGTTCGCGGCGCCGTCCTCGCGCGACGCCGCTCCCGTCGCCGCCCAGAATCTCTCGCCTGCCGTCAGACCCGTCGCCAACCACGACACGCTCACAAGATCCCGCCAACGCTCCGCCACGGGCATCGAGCATGAAGGCCCTCTGCCGCTGACCCAACTGCCCGTCGTGGTCGTCTCCAAAGACTGCCCGACCCGCGAGGAATCCGCGGTCGTCGCCCTGTGGGAAGACGGCCGCATCAGCATGACCGTCACCGCGGATACCGGCGTCGCCCGGTCCTTCGACGTCTGCAAAGGAATCAAAGAGCTCCTCGGCCGCGTCTTCGACCTGGCCTACGAGCAGAAGTCCGGCGATGCGATCATCACCTGCTACGACGCCGACAACCGAAAGCTCGTCTGTCGCGTCTTCGATGGCGCGTCCGTCGAGAAATCCCAGTCGATTCGCCTGCCCGTAGCCATGCGCGTCGGATACCTCGCCATGCGCGCCCGGCCGAATTCGGACGACATCGTGCTCATGCTCTCAGGCGTTGCCTCGGACGGAAAGATGCATCTTTATTCAAACGAGTGGAATGGAGACCGCTGGGCCGACTGGCAGATCATCAGCGCCGATCTCGCACGCGATGAATCAAAACAGCCCGCCGCCGAGTGGAGCGCGCCCCCGCAAGACGCGAAGCCCGACGCCCCGCGAAAATAAACTCAATCAGTCTCAGCGGCCCGCGCCGATCAATCGGGCGATGGACTCACTGTTCACGGGTGAGATAACGCCCTTCTCGGTAATGATCCCCGCAATCAGCGCTGCCGGCGTCACGTCGAAGGCCGGCGTGTAGCACGGCACGTCGATCGGCGCAATGGCATGGCCGCCAATGGCCCGAACCTCGGCCGGGTCGCGATACTCAATCGGAATCGCCGACCCATCTGAAATGGTCAGATCAAAAGTAGAGCTCGGCGCCGCCACATAAAACGGAATGCCGTGCGCCTTCGCCAGCACCGCGACGCCATACGTGCCGATCTTGTTGGCCGTGTCGCCGTTCGCCGCAATCCGATCCGCCCCCGTCACCACGACGTTCACCTTCTTCTCACGCATGACCACCGCCGCCATGTTGTCGCAGATGACCGTCGCATCGATGCCGCCGCGCATCAGCTCCCACACGGTCAGCCGCGAGCCCTGCAGAAGCGGCCGCGTCTCATCGGCATAGGCCTTGAACCTCCGCCCCTTCTCGTGCGCGGCATACATGACCGCCAGCGCCGTGCCATATTCGCTCGTCGCCAGCGCGCCGGCATTGCAATGCGTCAGCACCCCGCCGCCCTCGGGAATCAGGTGTTGCCCGTGCGCCCCGATCGCCCGGCACATCGCCGCGTCTTCATCGCGAATCGCGTGCGCCTCGGCCAGTAGCGCCGCCCGCGCCTCTGGCCATTTCGCGCCGCCCAGCGACTCCGCCTTGCGCCGCATCCGATCCAGCGCCCAGAACAGATTCACCGCCGTCGGCCGGCTCGTCGCCAGGTATTCGCAAGCTTTCGCCAGCGCACCGCGCCAGTTCGCATCGCCCGGCTCGGCCTCGTCGAGCCCGACGATCACGCCATACGCCGCCGCCACGCCGATCGCCGGCGCCCCGCGCACCTTGAGCTGCTTGATCGCGTCCCACACCTCGGCCGACGTGCGACAGGCAATCGTGACCAACTCACTCGGCAGCTTCGTCTGGTCGATCATCCCCAGCGCCCCGCGCGGAGCGATCGAGTCATCCCACCAGACAGGCCGCAGCGGTGAATCGGAGGTCGGCTCTAGCATTCCGCCATCAACTCGACTTCCACCGCCGCGTTCATCGGCAGTTCGCTCGCCCCCACGGCCGCGCGGACGTGCTTGCCCGCCTCGCCGAAGATCTGCACCATCATGTCACTCGCCCCGTTGGCCACCTTCGGCTGATCGAAAAAGCCCGGCGCGCTGTTCACGAACACCGCCAGCCGCACGATACGTTTGATATGGTCGATGCCCCCGACGGTATGCGCCGCGATGCCCAGGGCGTTAAGCCCCGCCGTCCGCGCCGCCGCGTTGGCCTGCTCCAGCGTCACGTCCTGGCCCACCTTGCCGGCGCAGGTCAGCTTGCCCTCGACAAAGGGAAGCTGCCCGCTGACCAGCACCAGATTGCCCGTGCGGATGCCGGGAATGTACGAGCCGATCGGCGCGACAAACGGCGGCAGCGTGAGTTTCAGTTCAGCAAGCTTCTCCGACGGCTTCATGATGTCTGCTCCTCATCCTCGACTTCCGCAGTGCTCTCGTCCTGCTTCAGAATCGCGTCGATGTCCACGTCCGTCTTGATCTTGTCCAGTTCTGCGAACGATTCCTCATCGTCTAGCTCGATGCCGTCCAGTTCGTCGCCGGCCTCAACATCGTCCGTCGCCTCGGCCGCGACATCGTCCGCCGTCTCAACCGTCGGCCCCAGCACCGCCTCTCGAATCGCCGGCTCCCACTCCGCACCGATGGTAATCGGCTCCGTGGAAAGCAGAATGACGCGGATCGGTCCCAGCACCGCCTCCTGAACGATGCGAACGCGCTGCTGCCGCATCAGCTCCAACAGCGCGAGAAACAGACCGATCATCTCCGCCCGCGTGCGCCCGATGAAGACGTGCTCAAAACCAAGCTCGCCTCCCTCGCGCTCCAGCCGATCGAGAATATCCGTGGCGTGCAGCGCAATCGGCGTGTCATCAAAGACCACATCGTGCGTCGCCGCCCCGGCCCCGATCGACGCCATCAGCTTGTTAAAGACCGCGACAAGGTCCCAGATCTGCACGTCGTCCAGATCGATCTCGCTCGGCCCCGCCGCCTTCGGCTTCGCCGGCGTCCGCGGCCACATCTGCGCCTGCGAATCCGCCGCCGCCCCCAGCTCCAGCGAAGCATCCTTGAATTTCTTATATTCCAGAAGCTGCCGAACCAGCTCCAGCCGCGGATCGGAAAAGTCCTCTTCCGCCTCCTCCGTCGCCGGCGGACGCGGCAGGAGCATCCGGCTCTTGATCTCCATCAGCGTCGCCGCCATCACGAGGAAGTCGCCCGCCACGTTCGGATCGATCGAAGCCAGCGTCTCCACATAACGGCAATACTGCTCCGTCACCCGGGCGATCGGGATGTCGTAAAGATCCACCTCGTCCCGCCGGATCAGATAGAGCAGCAAATCCAACGGGCCGTTATAGACGTCGGTTTGAACGGAATAGTCGGTCATGGTCACGGTCGCATCCTTGCGCGGGAACCACCGCCCCGCCGAATCGCCAATTATGAGTGGTCAGCCGCGAAAGGGAAACCCCGCCGATTTCCGCCGACCGCGAAATGACAATACTGGGAAACCCTGTTACGAGAATTGATGACCGGAGAAAATACCTGCCTACGGGCACTCTCCCTGCAAAAGCTCGCTCAGCATCCACTCAATATCCAGCCCGTTGATCTCCATATCGCCGTTCAGATCGGCTGATGCATTCGAACATTGCAATGGATCCTCGCTCTCGCCGGCCTCCGCTGATCCATCGTTCTGCGGCAGACCCAGCAAGGCCGCGATAAACGGCTCGATATCCTGCAGGTTCAGCCCGCCGTCGCAGTTCATATCACCTCTGGCCGACGGCGCGCCCTTGAAGATCGTAAAACAATCCTGCACCGCCCCGGTCGATCCGAGGAATTTCGCCTCCAGCCGTCCGCCGTCGATATCCAGCACAACCGAGCCAAGCGAGCCCATCGAAATGTACATCGCCGGGTGATTCAATGATCCTCCCGTCGCTTCGCTCGAACTGCCCGCGACGACATAAACGGTCCCCTCGTGCCCATTCGGCCTTGCGGTCGGCTTGACATAACCGCCGTCGCCTCGGAAGCGACCGTTTCCGCCGTCAATCACCATCGACGGCACGAGCGTGTTCGACGTGCCGTAATGTCCGTCCAGAAGATACGAACGTTCATAGGAATGACTGTGCCCCGTCATGACCAGATCGACCCCGCCCGCCTCGAGAATCGGCAGCGCGTTTTCCCGCATATCTTTCATCCGCCCCCCGCTGTCCGACGCGTTGTCGGAATTGTGGCCCCCCTTCGAATACGGCGGGTGATGCCAGAAGGCGATAATCCACGTCTTGTCGTTTGACGCCAGGTCCGCCGTCAGCCAGGTCAGCATCGCCCCGGTCGGCGCGCGCGGGCTGTCGTCCGAATCCAGCACGATAAAGTGAATGTCGCCGTGGTCGAACGAAAAGTAGGCCTCCGTCCCTGACGGAGTCCCGCCGCTCTCCCCGTTCTTCGGCAGCGTGAATATGTCAAAATAAACGCCCGACAACGTGGGCGAGTCCGCGCTGTGCGAATCATGATTCCCGATCGCCGGCCAGAGCACCGACTTCCGAAGCAGCGTGGCATACGCGTTGAACACCGCCGTCTGATACTGAGCGTCGGTTCCGTCGATGTAGGCGTTGTCCCCCAGCATGATCCACAAGTCCGTATGCGTCCCCTCGGTGAAGGCGTAATACGCATCCCGCACCGCGATCTGCCCGCTGTTGGCATGCCCCGAGTCGCCGAGCACCCAGACGCGAGTCGGCTTGGGCGTTCCAGCCGCCGGCGGCGTTACAAAAAAGTGATCCTGCGTATTGCCCGCCTGAATCCCAGCGGTCGATCCCACCGCGTAGAAATACTTCTGGTCGGGCACCATCCCGGTCATCGTCACTTCATGCTCGGTCGTCGCGCCGGGCTTCTGAAATGTCCACGTGGAACTACCCAGCGTCGTGCCGCACTGCACCACGCTGTCCGTCGGCCCGCTCGTTCGCCAGCGAACCACCATCGACGTCGGCGAAGCGCACTGAAGATAGGGTCCGCGCGTGACCGTCGGATTGACCAGCGGCGTGGCAACCAGGGATAAATCAAAGCTGAGATCGGAACTGGCCGGGTCCGACTGGTGAATCTCCGCTGCAATCACGTTCGGCCCGGCCACCAGCAACGACGTGGGCACCAGCGTCTGAACGAAGCGATTCTCCAGCTCATATCCGACGACCTGATTCGCCGGAGTGTTGTACTGCACGCTTCCTTCGGGCAGCCCATCGCGAAATACCTCGGTTCCATTCAGATAAACGACGGCCCCGTCATCGCGCAGCACGGAAAGCGTGAGATTCGCCCCGAAGTCGAGCGGATTCGAAACATTGATGACCCGTCTGAAATAAGTCGTGATGTGCTTGTTCGATGCGCTGGGTCCGTAGCTAACGACGGTTGCCTCATCCCCGTCGCCATAGCCCAGTTGCGCCGGGCCGCTGGGCCATCCGGAGTCATTAAACGAGGCTTCACGCCAGGCTGTGCCCTGATTGCTCCCGTTGTCCAGATAGCGCCATGTTGACCCCGCGTTCACCAGATCCAGGTCGGTCGTCTGCCCCACGAGCTGCAGATCGAAACTGATGTCCGAACTCTGTGCGTTCGACTGGTGGATCTCCACGGCGAGCACGTTCGTCCCACTGAGCAGGGGACCGAGCGACACGGTCGTCGAATACCATGTGGATTCATCGCTCCCGCTCACCACCGACGCCGCGGGCGTCGTGTATATGGTAATACCCGTCGGCATGTTGGAGCGAAAAATGACGACCCCGTTCAGATAGACGATCGCGCCGTCATCTCTGAGCAGTGAGACCTGCAATCCAGAAAAGATCGACCGGTCGTCAACGGTGAAGCTCCGACGAAAATAGGTTGTGATATATTTGTTGGATTCGTCCGGGCCGTAACTGACCACCGTCTCCTCGTCCCCGTCGCCGTAACCGAGTTGCGCTGTGCCGATAGCCCAGTCGCTGTCGTTGAAAAAGGGCGAACGCCAGATCGTTCCCAGATTGCTGCCGTCGTCCTTGTATTTCCAATCCTCTCCCGCCCGGCTCAGGATGACGTCCGCGCTGCGCGCAGCATCCGCCCAGGCAACAAGGACGAGACTCCCAATCAGGTAGACGGATTTCGGCCGCATTCCCGAATCTCTCTCAGTTGTTCTCTACTTGAAGACCCTGGGCCCCGAAAATCGCGAACAATGTCGGGAACAAAAATCCCGCTGCCCGCTGCATTGGGTACGGCACAAGATCCCGCAGGGCTCAATCGCATTGTAACGAACCGGGAGAGGCCGGAGTAAATCGTTGGGCCGTCAAAAACGGTCAATACCGAAAATAAAAAAGGGTCGCCGCAAATCGGGGGTGACTACTTTCGGGCACAGACGATCCCACAGGCCGCCCGAACTGCGTCCATGACCTCGATCGCCACCGTCCGGGCCTTCCGACCGCCCTCCGCCAAGACGCCTTCGACATAGGCAGGGTCCGCGACCAGCGCCTTCCGCCGCTCCCGCGCCGGGCCGAACCGCTCCTCGTAAAGCTCCGCCAGCCGCTTCTTCACATCGCCATAGCCCATGCCCCCGGCGCGGTACCTGGCGCCCCACTCCGCCGTCTCCTCCTTGCTCGCAAACAACTTCAGCAGCGCAAACACATTGCACGTCTCCGGGTCCTTCGGATCGGCCACCGGCGTGCTGTCCGTCTTTAGGCCCATGATCTTCTTCTTCGCCGGGCCCGGCTCCTCGAAGATCTCGATCGTGTTGCCGTAGCTCTTGCTCATCTTCTCGCCGTCCACCCCCGGCACGATCGCCGCCTCGTTCAACATGGGCTTCGGCAGGACAAACACTTCACAATTGAACGTATTGTGAAAATACCCCGCCATGTCCGCCGTCATCTCAATATGCTGCACCTGGTCCTTGCCCACCGGAACGGCATGGCTGCGATAAATGAGAATGTCCGCCGCCTGAAGGATCGGATACGAAAACAGCCCCATGCTCGCTGTCAGCCCCTTGGCCACCTTGTCCTTATAGCTCACCGCCCGTTCCAGCAGCCCCTTGCCCGTCACCGTCGACAGAATCCACGACAACTCGCACACCTCCGGAACATCGCTCTGCCGAAATAAGAGCGCCTTGCTCGGATCAAATCCCAGCGCCAGATAGTCGATTGCCACGTCACGCGTGTAGTCCGCCAGCACCTTCGCATCCTGTATCGTCGTCAGCGCGTGATAGTTGGCGATGAAGATGAAGCACTCGTGCTTCTCCTGATTCTCGATGTGCTGCCGCATCGCCCCGAAGTAATTGCCGAGGTGCAGCTTACCGGATGGTTGTACGCCGGAGAGTAGTCGCATGGGTCGTCTTGCCTGTTTTGCCGGTGAACCGTTGATCAGCCGATACAATAGCGGTTCATGCACGCCCCCGTCCACATTCACATCGCCGGCCTCGGTATCGAACTCCACGATGCCGACTCGGCCCTCGCCGATCTGCACGGCCTGTACGCCGAATTCAACCAGCGATCCGCCGCCTACAAGTCCGACCCCGCCAACCCCCACCTCTGCAAGGCCGGATGCAGCCATTGCTGCAAACGCGGCGCCTTCTTCGGAGTCACCCTCGCCGAGGCCGTCGCCTGGTCCGCCGCCGTCGAAGCGCTCCCTGCCGAATTGAAAATCCCCGCCCAGCGCGCCGCCCATGCCCTGCTCGTCGAACAAGCTCGACTCTTCGCGGACAATGTCTCACCGTCCGATACGCCCGGTCAGCGGGAAGAGCCGTCCTTCTCGGCCCGCATCTCCCGGCTCAACCGCGATCTCGGCCCCGCCTGCGCGCTCCTGGCCGACGATCTCTGCACCGTCTATGACGCCCGCCCCATGCTCTGCCGCGCCTACGGCTTCCCCGTCGACGCCTACGCCGTCAAGTCAGACGCCGCCATCGTCTTCCGCAGCCTCTGCCAACTCTACGACGGCCTCTCCCTCTCCGACTACGTCCGCGCCGAAGACCTCAAGGACCGGCTCCGCCAAATCTCCCGCCGTCTCGGCGGCAACCGCGACTGGGGTCGCTTCACCTCCGCCGAAGCCATCATGGCAACACTTCACTATGGATGATCGAGCCGATGCCCCGCCCGCCGCGCCACCGGTTATCATGTCCCTCGCATGGAACGAAAAGCCGTCATCATGGCCGGCGGATCAGGCACGCGCCTCTGGCCCCTCTCGCGCAGGGACCGACCCAAGCAGCTCCTTCGCATCATCGACGGCCGCAGCCTCATCTATCGCGCCGTCGAGCGCCTCACCGGCCTGCTCGATCCCCGCGACATCCACGTCATCACGCTCAAAGATCATCTGCCCGCCATCGCCGAAGAACTGCCGATGCTCCCGCCCGAGAACCTCATCGGCGAGCCGCTCGGCCGAGACACCGCCGCCGCCATCGCCCTCTCGGCCGCGATGCTCCACGCCCGTCAGCCCGAGACCATCATGGGCGTCTTCACCGCCGACCACGTCATTCGCCCGGCCGATCGCTTCGTCGACATCGTCCGCCGCGGCTACGACGCCGCCGAGCGCTACGCCGACGCCCTCATCACCTTCGGCGTCAAACCCACCGAGCCGAACACCGGCCTCGGCTACGTCCGGCGCGGCCGCCCCGCCGCCGATGGCGTCTACGAAGTCACCGCCTTCAAGGAAAAGCCCGACGCCGCCACCGCGCGACAATATGTCGATTCCGGCGAGTACTTCTGGAACAGCGGCATGTTCGTATGGCGCACCGCGGCCATCCTCGACCAGCTTCGTCTGCACCTGCCCGCGACGGCGAGCGCCGCCGCACAGCTCGCCCAAGGCGGCGTCGCCGGTCTCACTTCCGACACCGCCCACGCGCTGTACGCCGCACTCCCGCGCATCAGCATCGACCACGCCGTCATGGAAAAAGCCGCCAAGGTATTAACCGTGGAAATGTCGCTCGAGTGGCTCGACGTCGGCAACTGGACGGCCCTCCCCGCCGTCATGGGCGCCGATGCGTCTGCCAACACAACCGCCGCCACCGAGCACCTCGTCATCGATGGCAAGGGCAACATCATCGTCAGCGAGGAAGACCACCTCATCGCCGTCGTCGGCGCGGATGACCTTGTGGTCGTTCACAGCAAAAACGCCACCCTCGTCTGCCGACGCGATCAGGTGCAGGAAATAAAGTCCCTCGTGGCCCGACTCGAGGGCTTGGGCAAGAACGAATACCTCTGACCCGCATCATGCCAAGCGCCATTCGCATTCTCGGCATCGACTACGGCACCCGCCGCATCGGCATCGCCGTCGGCGACCGCGAAACGAAAATCGCCGCGCCGCTCGCAACCCTTAACGGTCGCAACGACGTCACCCGCGATGCCCGCGCAGTCGCCGATCTGGCCGCGAGTGAAAACGCCGCCGAGTTCGTCGTCGGCCTCCCGCTCAGCATGGACGGAACCGAAAGCGACCAGACCGCCCTGACGCGCCGCTTCGCCGCCGAACTCGCCCGCCTCTCAGACAAGCCCGTCCGCCTCTTCGACGAACGGCTCAGCTCCTTCGCCGCCGATGAAGTCCTCGATCAGGCGGAGATTCCGCAGCGCGGCCGCAAGGGCCTCACCGACCGCATCGCCGCCCAGAAGATCCTCCAGGCCTTCCTCGACGCCGACTCAGCTCTTTGAGATCGCCTTGCTCAGCCCCGGCAATTGCTCCGCACCTTCCGGCACCGTGATCGACGAACCGTCAAAGTCATCGCCGATCGGCTGGAACCGACCGCCAAGCTGCTTCGCCAGAAACTCCTCGACGACCGCGTAGAAGGCCGTCCGATTCTCCGGTCGCGCGAAGCCGTGCCCCTCATCCGGGAACAATACATACGTCACCGGGATATTCTTCTGCTGCATCGCCGCCACAATCTGATCCGCCTCCGCCTGCTTCACGCGCGGGTCGTTCGCCCCCTGGGCGATCAGCAGCGGCTTCGTGATATTCTCAACCTTGTTCAAAGGCGACCGCTCCATGAGCAGCTTCTTGCCTTCCTCGGTCCGATGGTCTCCGACCCGGGTGGTGAACATGTCCAGCATCGGCTTCCAATACGGCGGAATCGAGTTGAGCAGCGTGATCAGATTCGACGGCCCGACGATATCCACGCCGCAGCAGAAGGTATCCGGCGTGAAGGTCAAACCGACCAGCGTCGCATACCCGCCGTAGCTGCCGCCATAGATCGCCACCTTCGCCGGATCGGCGATCTTCTCATTAACGGCCCACTCGACCGCGTCGAGCAGATCGTTGTGCATCGTGCCCGCCCACTCCAGGTTCGCGGCATTGATGAACTTCTTGCCCAGCCCCGTCGAACCGCGGTAGTTCACGCTGAGCACCGCATAGCCGCGATTCGTCAACCACTGATGCTCGGGATCAAGCCCCCAGTCATCCCGCGCCCACGGGCCCCCGTGCACATTCAGCACCAAGGGCAGCGGCTTCTCCGGATGTCCGTTCGCCTTCTTGTCGGCCCACGCCGGAATCGAAAGATAACTCACCAGGTCCATGCCGTCGCGCGACTTGATCACCACCGGGTGCATCTTCGCCAGCGGCAGACCTTCGAGCTTCTTGCGGTTGGTAAAGAGGAACTTCGCCTTCTTCGCCGGCCGATCGTAGTGGTAGTAACTCACCGGGCCGTTGTCCATGACATACGCGACGATCCAGTGCTTGTCATCCTGCGATCGGCTGGAGACGTTGATCTCGCCGTCAGCCACGCTGGCGAGATAGTCCATGTCCGCCTTGATGGCCGCGTCCAGGATCGTCCAGTGCTGTCGCTCGTAGGTAAACGCCACCGCCTGCACGGCGTGAGTCTTCGGATCGACCAGCGTCCCGCTCGCATCCGCCTTCGGGTCCTCGGCGAGGAGCTTCTTCTCGTTGCTCTCGACATTGATCGCGAACAGTCCGGCCGTGTCGCGCCCGCGGCTGTCCACCTGGTACAGCGTCTTGCCGCTCTTGTCGAAACCGACCGGCTGCGTCGTTAGGGCGTCCTCCGCCGGAATCTTCTCGGAAAGCGTCCAGTCCCCGCCCGCCGGCTTGAACACCTCCATGCCGCCGTCCGGTGTCATCCGCATGGCATACCGAACGCCGAACTGGTTGTCGGTTACAAATCCCACATATCCGTCGTTCTGCATCACCAGCTTCCGGTCCCCGCTGGCGATGTTCACCCGGTAAATGTCGTGTAGCTGCTTGTTGCGATCGTTGATCGCCACCAGAAGCTCGCCGGGGTATTCGTCGCTCTTCTCCTGAATCCGCGCTTGCACCCCGTCCAACGGCGTCAGGTCCCGCGTCTGATTCGTCCGCAAGTTCGTCGCATAGACGTGCCAGTTCTCGTCGCCGCCCTTGTCCTGAACATAAAGAATGTGATCGTTGTCGTACGCCCATTGATAAGACCGGATGCCCCGAACCTTGTCCTCGGTCACCACCCGCGCATCGTTCGGATTGCTCAGCGGCGCCACCCACACGTTCATCACGCCATCCGACTCCGCCAGAAACGCAATCCGCGTCCCGTCCGGGCTGATCTGCGTCCCCGCCCGATCCGGGTTCCCGAAGAAGACATCCCGCGCAATCAGCGGCGTGCTCTGCATGTCCTTCGGCGCTGCCGCGGTCCCCATCGTCCCCGACTGGCTGCAGCCCGTCATACCAATGGCGAGAAAAGAAAGCCCCTTGATCGTGTCGAAGCGTGTCATCATGTGTCCCTTCTGAACTCCAGGTTTGATCGGGCGCCGCACTGCCCGTTCGAAGTGCCGCGTGGCGCGATATCCACTTTTAATATAACGAAGTTGTTGTGCGTATCTTACGAGGCGATTCTACGCAGGATGGCGCAATGCGTCAAAAAACCCGGCAACGAGCCGCTCACGTCGTCGATGCGATGCGCCGTCGCCGACGAACCCGCTGTGCAAGCATCAATGCACCCACCGCGATGACCCCCTGAACACCCAGCCCCGCCATCACCGGCGCATCCAAATTCTTGAGGACTGCCGCCCACGTCCCGATCGGAGAAATCGTAAACAGCACGGAGTACTCCCGGCTCGCATGGACATCCATCAACACCGACCACGCCGCCTCGGCCAAGAGCGGCGCCAGCCACAGCAGGGCGATCGCAAAACTTCCCACCGTCAGCCCACCCATCCCGATGCCGTAGCAATACCGAAAAAGTCCCGACATCGTCACCATCGCAAGAAAAAATGCCAGGGCCATCACCATGGCACTGTCCGCCGTCTGCGAAAGCCCCGTGGCCTCCTTCAGTTGCCCCTGGAAGGCCTTGCCCGTCACCACCAGCATGATCCCCAGCGCCACCGCCGTCGCCGTCGCCGCCGACGCATAAAACGCCGCCGGCCGCCGCGGCGCAAACTGCGCATCCGCCGCCGCCCGCTTCGCCCAACGCGCCTCCGCGCTCGCCCCCACCGCCACCGGTAGCAAACTCAAAAGCGCCAGCGACGCCAGCGTCATCAGCATCTGGTTCCCCGGATCGACTGTGAACTCCACTGGCACGATCATTCCCGTCACGCTCGGACGCCAGTATTTGAACGCCACCGCGCTCGTCAGCGAGCAGATCGCCAGAAGAATGTGCGCCAACGTCGGCGTAAAAGCCGGCACGTCGTCCCGATGAAACTTCCGCGCCGCCGCAATCACAAACACCAGCGTCAGCGTCGTCTGAATCAGCGCCGATGCCAACAGCGCTTCCGCGTCGAAAGAGATGCTGCCCACCGACGTTACATTATTCGTCACAATCTCCGTGAGCGGAAAAAGCACATACAGGCCGGGCACGATCTTGAACATCGACGTGTTGTTCGAAATCGCCAGAAAGATGACGACGCCCAGGACCCCCGCCTTGCCGCGCGTGGAGAGGCCGATGAGCACCCCCAGCGACCAGAGCGTCGCCGCCGCGCAAAGCATGATCGCGTAAAGAACCGACGGAATCGCCAGCATCGACACTTGCCCGACGCCCGCCGTCGGCGTCACCATCGAGATGAATACATGCATCGCCACCCAGATCACCGCGCTCATCGTCAGAATCTGCGTGATCGGCCCCGTCACATATCCGAACACCGCCGTGTACCCGCTCATCGCCGACAACCGATGCGACGTAATCATGTCCGTCGTGAAGTCGCGTAAGAGCGCCTTCTTGATCTGTCCCGAGGCAATGAAAAACAGCAGGACCGCCTCGATCATCATCAGGACGCCAACGGCGCTCTGCGCAAAGGGCGATAGATTGGGGTTCACAGCACGATAAATCATCACGCTGCAAACGATGATCCCCGCCGCCGTCAATCCCGCCACCGCCCACAGGCGCTTCCACCCGCCCATCAGCATCAACTGTGCCCACCCCAGGGGGTTTCTGATCAAGGGTGCGTCAAACATGCTCATCGTCTAATCCACCTGCTTGATGCCCGTCCGAAGATACGCCTGCTCCAGGTCATGATCCGTCGGGCTAAAGCTCGCCACCGTCAGCCCCGCGCGCATCAATCGCGCAAGGAGGTCCGCCGCGGCCGTGTCATCGTGCTCGAACTCAAACGAAATCTCCCGCCCATGAACCTCGATATGCGTCAGCGAAGGAATCTCAGCCAGTATCCGCCCGGCGTCCGGCTCCACCCGCGCCAGGGTGACATGGTAAAGGCACCGATTGTCCTCGCTCCCGCCCACCACCTGCGCGACTGTCCCGAACTGCTTGAGCTTGCCGCCCTCCATGATCGCGATGTGGGTGCAGTACTCGTGCAGGTCCGCGAGAATGTGCGAACTCACAATCAGCGCCTTCCCCTGATCGCGAAGGCTCCCCAGCATTTTTCGAAACTGAACCCGCCCCGCAGGGTCCAGCCCAGCCGCCGGCTCATCCAACAGCGCCAACGTCGGGTTCGGCAGAAGCGTTCGTGCCACCGTCAGCCGCTGTCGCATTCCCCGCGACAGCGCTTTGATCTTCGAAGTCCGCTTGTCAGTCAGCCAAAGCTGCTCCAGCCAGAAGCCCGTTCTCTCCTCAATCTCTTCATCCTGAAGCCGGTACGCCTTGCCGATGAACCGCAGAAAATCTTCCACGTTCATCTCTTCATAGACCGGCGGCGTATCCGGCGCGAAGCCGATCCGCGAGATCGCCCCCACGTTCCCCGGCTCGATCGTCTCGCCCATCACCTGAACGCGCCCCGCCGCAATCGGCTGCAAACCCGCGATCGCCTTCAGGCTCGTCGTCTTCCCCGCTCCGTTCGGCCCGATCATCCCCAGCAGGTCCCCCCCGCGCAGGCTCAGCGAAAAATCATCCAGCGCAACGGTCTTCCCGTATTCCACCCGAAGGCCCGACGCTTCCAGAATGACCGTCAAATCAATCTCTCCATCCCGCGCCGCACCAACCCCACCCGCAGCATCATACGAAATCCCCACCCCCGCGCGCACCCCCACCACGGCTTGCCGGCTTGCCCATGGAGCGAAGCGAAGTGGGTTGGCGACGGCCCACCAACCCACCCCGCGCCGATCCGATGTCCGCGCGACCCCCACCGCGGCTTGCCGTTTGGCGACGCCGCACCAACCCACTCCCCACGACGTCGCCCGCGCTCTCCACGAAAAAACCACCCCCGCCCCCCATCCGCAGCGCCGCACGCACCCCATCCACAGCGCCGCGCGCCCCCCATCCGTAGCGTCACCCCTTGTGGGTGACGAAGTAACGCTCGACATCCCCATCGGCGTCATCTCCCGCGTAACCGCACACCCTCCATCCGCAGCACCGCG
>WBZR01000486.1_pt1 | contig 64014 bp, 35 predicted proteins | sample 5204231 | NCBI WGS metagenome assembly WBZR01 (sample SAMN12412403, study PRJNA552823) | activated sludge metagenome | isolation source: activated sludge from anammox sidestream of wastewater treatment plant... | place: USA: Virginia | collected 2017-08 | reverse complement strand
GTTCCCGAACATGATCTGGTAACGCGCCGGCTTGCCGGCGATCACCGGGTCGGTCAGGTCGGTCTTCATCACGAACGGGTCGGTCTCGCGCGTCACCGTCGTCGACTCGCTGTCGGCGTTGTCGCCCGGGCACGGGTCGCTCGTCAGCTTGCCCGCCGGCAGCGGCGTGTCGTCGCTGTACCCGCTCTGCGCCACCGCCGTGTTCACCAGCGTCATCGCCGCGTCCGGCTTCACCTGCACGATCAGGTACACGAACCGCATCTCGCCCGGCGCCATGTCGCCCAGCTGGCACGCCACGTTCCCCGGCGTCACCGGGTCCTCGTAGCACGCCGCCCCGATCGACCCGATGTACACCACGTCCGCCGGCAGGTCGTCGTACGTCCACACGTCGCGCGCCACGCTCGGCCCGTCGTTCGTCACCCCCAGCGTGTAGCGCAGCAGCTTGCCCGCCACCACCGGGTCGTGGTCGTCCGTCTTGTCGAGCCGCAGGTCCGCCGACGTCTTCACCGTCGTCAGGTTGTTCGCCCAGTTCTGGTTGATCGGGTCGAACACGTCCGACGCCACGTACGCGTCGTTCTCGAGCACCGCGCCGTTGGCCAGCGCCGGGTCCACCGTCACCGTGAACACGATCGTGGCCGTGTTCGGCTTGCCGGCCGACGGCTGCGAGAAGAGCGTCCCCACCCCGCACGTCAGCTTGTCCAGCGGGCTGCCCGGCGTGCCGGTCGCGCACCAGTTCGCGAACTTCGTCGCGCTCCCGTCCACCGTCCCGCTCTTCAGCACCACCCCCGGCGGCAGCCGGTCGTACACCACCACGTTCTCGGCGTCGCTCGGCCCCTTGTTCGTCACCACCAGCGTGTACGTCAGGTCCAGCCCCGCCGTCACCGTGTTCGCCTGGTTGGCGATCACCGGCGCCGTTCCGTTCAGCGCGCAGCCCGTGACCACCTGGCCGCTGGCGCTCTTGGTCACCGTCAGGTCCGCCACGTCGGTGATCTCGTGCTCGACCATCGCCATGTTGTTCGACGGGTCGGGGTCGGTCGCCAGGCTCCCGTTCGACGGGTCGCCCTCGATCGGCACCACGTTCACCACCGACGCCACGTTGTTCACGCTCTGCGCCTGCCGTGCCCGGAACCGCATCGTCAGGATCCACCGACCCTTGTTCGGCGGCCCGTTCGGCTCCAGCGCCTCGAGCGGCGCGCCCAGGTTGCAGTCCACCTGCAGCCGCTGCTCGATGTTCGCCACGCCGTTCCCGGCGATCACCCCGAACGCCGGCGGCGGGTCCACCACCGGCCACGCCGCCGCCGCCAGGTTCACCGTCGTCGGCACCAGCCCCGCCGGCAGCACCTTGCACACCGCCGCCCGGTCGCTCCGCACGTCGATGAAGTCGAACGTCCCACCCGTCTGGATGATGTCCTTCACCGCCGCCTTCGACGCCCAGCTCGGCCCCAGGTTGTCGACGATCACCGTGTACGTCAGCACCTCGCCGGCCCGCACCCGGTCGTCCATCTTCCCGAACTTCGTGATCTTCAGGTCCGCCTTCTGCAGCACGAAGTTCCGGCTGTACGCCGTGTTGTTGGCCTCGTTGATCCCGTCCGGCGTGTCGCTCTTCACGTCCGCCCGGTTCGTGATGAACAGGCCCGGCGCCGTCTGCGGCTCCACCAGCGCGTAGATGTCCACCGTCTTGACCTGCCCGGGCTTCATCGTCCCGAAGCTGCAGGTCACGACGTCTTCGCCGTTCGCGCCGCTGTTCCGCGCCACGCTGCACAGCCCGGTGTCGATCTCGTAGTCGACTTCCTTGGGCAGCGTGTCGGTCACCACCACGTTCTCGGCGTCCGACGGGCCGAGGTTCGTCACGCGCACGGTGTACTTCTTCTGCTCCCCGGCGTTGACCTTCACCGGATCGCTGAACTTCTCGATCCACAGGTCCGCCATCGGCGCGATCGTCGTGTCGAAGGTCGCGAAGTTCGGCGTCTCGTCCGGATCCGGCTCGGCCGTGTCCGACTCGATCTGCACCGTGTTCGTGTACACCCCGGCCGGCGTGTCGGACTTCACGCGCACCACGATCACCACGCTGCCGCCCTGGCCAGGCGCGATGTCGCCGAGCTCGCACGTCGCCCGATCCGCCAGCCCCGGATCCTCGGTCAACGCGTGGCACGTCGCCGAGTCCGACACCGGCGACCCGTCCACCACGTACACCCGCAAGAGGTCGAACTCGCCCGGCAGGTAGTCCGTCAGGATCACGTCCCGCGCCACGCTCGGCCCGTTGTTCCGGAACACGATCTCGTAGCTCGTGATGTCGCCGGCCTTGATCGGATCGGGGTTCCCGTACTTCTCGACCCCCAGGTCCGCCACCGTCTTGACCGTCGTCAGCACGTGCGCGTAGTTGTTCACGTTGTCCGGGTCGAAGATGTCCGACGTCACGTGCGCGTCGTTCTCCAGCACCGATCCTTCCGGCACCCACGCGCTCACGTCCGCCGTCACCCGCACCACCTTCGTCGAGCCGGTCGTCATGTCCCCCAGCCCGCACGTCAGCTTGTCCAGCGCCGCGCCCGCCGCGCCCGTCGTGCAGCTCCCGCCGCCGACCACGCTCGCGCTCGTCACCGTCACGCCCGCCGGCAGCCGGTCCGTCACCACCACGTTCTCCGCCGTCGACGGCCCGCCGTTCGTCACCGTGATCGCGTAGTACATCGTCGTCCCCGCCACGATCATCGGCATCGGCAGCGGCGTCCCGCCTTCGTCCACCTGCTGCTTGATGATCCGCAGGTCCGCCACGTCCGTGATCTCGTGCTCCACGAACGCGTCGTTGTTGCTCCGGTCCGGGTCGAACGCTTCCGACAGCGTGGAGGCCACGTTGTTCAGGTCCTGCGTCATCCGCGCCCGCACCCGCATCGTCACGATCCACCGCCCGCTGTTCGGCGGTCCGTCCGCCGCCAGCACCGCCAGCGGATCCGCCAGCGTGCAGTCCACCTCCAGCCGGTTCTCGATCTGCGACACCCCCGTCGGCGGCGTCACCCCGAACGCTGCCGGCGGCGCGTCCGGCGGCCACGCCGTCGCTCCCAGCGCCACGTTCGTCGGCACCACCCCTGCCGGCAGGATCCGGCAGCTCGCCTCACGGTCGCTCAGGATGTCGATCAGGTCGAAGTCCCCGCTCGACTGCAGCACGTCCTTCAGCGCCACCCCGTTCGCCCAGCTCGGCCCCAGGTTGTCCACGATCACCGTGTACGTCAGCACGTCCCCGGCCCGCACCTGCCCGTCCGGCTTCCCGAACTTCCGCACGTGCAGGTCCGCCTTCTGCAGCACCAGGTTCTCCGACGTGTCCCGGTTGTTGTCCTCGTCCGGGTCCGCCGTCGTCGTCGTCACCACCGCCTCGTTCACCAGCGTCGTCCCGGGCGCCGTGTTCGGATCCACCGTCGTGTAGATCTCCACCTCGTACACCCCGCCCGGCGGCAGCGTCCCGATGTCGCACGTCACCACGTCCGGCTCGCCCAGCGCCACCGCGCACCCGCCCGTGTCGATGTCGTACTCCACCTCTGCAGGCAGCGTGTCCTCCATCACCACGTCCAGCGCGTCCGACGGCCCAAGGTTCGTCACCCGTACCGTGTACTTCTTCTGCTCTCCCGCGTACACCTTGATCGGGTCGCTCCACTTCTCGACCTTCACGTCCGCCACGCACTCCACCGGCGTCGTCAGCGTGTACGCGTTGTTTACCAGCGTCAGCGGGTCCGTCTCCGACGACGTCGTCGCCTCCACCACGTTGATCAGGTTCGGCCGCGCCGCGCAGTTGTAATTCGCCAGCACCTGCGCCCGCACCACGATCTCGTACGTCGCGCCCGCCACCATCGTCCCGAGCTGGCACTTCACCTCGCCCGTCGGCAGCCCAAGGCACGTCCCCTGTCCCACCGTCACGTTCGCGCTCAGGTACACCGTCCCCTGCGGCAGCTGGTCCACCACCAGCACGTCCGCCGCGTCCGAGACCCCCTGGTTCGTCACCGTGATCGTGTACTCGATCGTCTCCCCGGCCACCGCCGCCGGCTCCGCGTTGTCGCTCGCGTCCTCGACGTCGTTCCGCTCGCTGACCTTCGTCACCACCAGGTCCGCCGCGCGCTTCACCGTCGTCAGCACCGTGTCGTAGTTGTTGCTGTTGTCGTCGTCGAACTTGTCCGACAGCACGAACGCGTCGTTCTCCAAGACCGTCCCAGCCGGCACGCTCGGGTTCACCGTCGCCACGATCCGCACCGTCTTGGACGCCCCCACGTTGATCGTCCCCAGCCCGCACTCCAGCTTGTCCAGCGGGTTGGCCGGCGTCCCCGTCGTGCACGTCCCGCCGCCCGTCACCGTCGCTTCCGTCACCACGATCCCCGGCGGCAGCCGGTCGTACACCACCACGTTCTCCGACGTCGACGGACCCAGGTTCGTCACCACCAGCTCGTACGTCAACGTCTCGCCCGCGATCGCCATCATCGGACCGATCTTGTCGATCGCCATGTCCGACACGTCCTGGATCTCGTGCTCCACGATCGCGTGGTTGTTCTCCAGGTTCGGGTCCAGCGCCGCCGACAGCACGTCCACCACGTTGTTGATGCTCTGCGTCTCGTCCGCCTGCACGTACATCGTCAGCGTCCACCGGCCCGGGTTCGGGAACCCGTCCGCCGCCAGCACCCCCAGCGACCCGTCGAGCGTGCAGTCGATGTCCAGGCTCTGCCGGTTGTTCGGCACCAGCGGGTCCGCCGGCGTCCCGCCCCCGCCCATCGGGTTCGGGTCCGACACGCACTCCATGTCCCGGTCGCTGTCGATGTTGATCAGATCGAACGTCCCCGACGCCCGCAGCACGTCCTTGATCGCCACACCCTTCGCCGAGCTCGGCCCCAGGTTGTCCACGATCACCGTGTACGTCAGGATGTCTCCCGCCCGCACCTGCGCGTCCGGCTTCCCGAACTTCACCACCCGCAGGTCAGCCTTCGACTCCACGTAGTTCTTCGAGTAGTCCGCGTTGTTCCACAGCTCCCCGTCCGGCGGCGCGTCCGCGAACACCATCGCCACGTTCGTGATCGTCGTCCCCGCCATCGTGTCCGCGTCGATCAGCGCGAAGATGTCGAACGCGTGCTTCCCGCCCGCCGCCAGCGCTCCGATCTCGCACTCCAGCGGCGTCTGCAGCGCCCGCGCCATCTGCCCGCGGATCTCCCCGCCCGCCCGCGCCGTCGTGTGCACGTTCACGTAGTGCCCGCTCGGGTTCGCCACGATCGCCGCCGCCTGCGCCCCCGTCAGCGTCACCTTCCCCACCAGCGGGTGGCTCTCGTCGAACACCGGCGGCGCCCCGGCGTACAGGCCCACCAGCACCCCGCCGTTCACGCCCGCCGCCCCCGTGTGGATGTGCGCAGACGTCGTCGCCGACGACAGGTCGTTGGCGAACACCGCGTACTCCAACACGTTCGTCGTCGTGTCCAAGACGAACGTCGCCAGCCCCATCCCGCTCCCCGGCGCCGGCGGCACTTCGTTCGCCGTCGTCAACACCGCCCGGAAGCCGATCAGGTTCGCCGGCTGCGTGCACATCGCCCCGTTCGTGTCCACCTCGTACGTCGCCTCGTCCGGCAGCACGTCGTGCACCGTCACGCCCGTCGCGTCCGCCGGCCCCAGGTTCTCGACCTCGATGTGGTACCGCTTCTGCTCCCCGGCGTTGACCTTCTCCGGCTCGCTCGTCTTCGTCAGCTTCAGGTCCGCCGTCGCGCACACGTCCTGCGACTCGACGGCTTCGTTGTTGTCGTCGTCCGGATCCTTCGTCGCCGCCGACACCTTCGCCGCGTTCCGGGTGCCCACGCACTGGTTTGCGTCGTTGGCCGGCACGATGTCCTCGGCCACCTTCACCCGCACCAGGATCGTCCGTCGGTCCCCGACCTCGAGGTCCCCGAGCTCGCACGTCACGCGCTCCCGGCCCGTCGACGACCCCGGCACCGGTCCGATCGAGCAGCGCTCGTCGGTCACGCCGATCACGTCGACGCTCGTCCCGTCGATCCCCGTCGGCAGGTCGTCCACCACCACGACGTCGCGCGACACGCTCGGCCCGTGGTTCATCACGTTCAGCGTGTACGTCGCCTCGCCGCCGGCCGCGAACGCCGGGTCCGGGTCGTCGGCCTTGGTGATCCCGACGTCCGCCACCGCGATGACGTCCGTCCGCGCCCGCGTCCGGTTGTCGTCGTTGTCGGGCTCCACGGCGTCGCCCGTCACCCACGCCTCGTTCCACAGGATCGTCCCGTGCGGCACGTCCGACGGCACCCGCGCGTAGATGTCGATCCGCACCTTGTCGCCCTCGGCGACGGTGCCGAGGTTGCACGTGACGACCTGCTGGCCCTGGGCGCCCTGCACCGTCGAGCACGCCCCCTGGTCGGGCTCCTTGCGGATGCGCGTGACCTCGACCTCCTTCGGCAGGTTGTCGGTCACCACCACGTTGGATGCCTCGCTCGGGCCCTCGTTCTCGATCTCCAGCCGCCAGTGGAACGTCGACTCGCCCTGCGGGTCGTTCGGGTCGTCCGTCGCCCCCGCGATGGCCACGGTGTCGCCGTTGCCCATCATGTCGCAGAAGTTGCCCGGCCAGGCGTCGCCCGGGTCGCAGTCCGGCAGGTCGGTCTTGCTGATCGACAGGTTCGCCACGTCGACGAAGCGCCGCTGGACGACCGGCGACTGGTTGTTGGATGCATCGGGATCCGTCGCCTGCCCGGTCTGCACCGAGGCGACGTTGTTGAGATCCTGGCTCGCGTCGGCCGTGACCGTGACCGTGAGGATCCACCGCCCGGTATCCGGCGGGCCGTCGGCCGCCAGCACCCCGAGCGGTTCGTCGAGCGTGCAGTCGAGCTGGTAGCGCCGGTCGACCCCCGTGACGGCACCGCCGGTCGGGGCGAACGGGTCGCCGCCGTCGGCATCGGGCAGCGAGCCGCACGTCGCCGGCCGGTTGCTCGCGACGGACAGGACGTCGAACGTGCCGCTGGACTGCAGGAGGTCGTGGATGGCCACGCCGGGCGCCACGCTCGGCCCCAAGTTGTCGACCGTGATCGTGTACTCCAGCACCTTGCCGGCCGACACGTCACCGTCGGGCTTGGCGATCTTGACGACGCGGAGGTCGCTCTCACACTTGATCAGGGTATCGGCGACGTCGGACACCGGCGCGGCGGTCGTGGACCGCGCCTCGGCGACGTTGCGCAGCACGGTGCCGCAGGTGACGTCCGCGGCGATGCGCACCAGGACCTCCACGCGGATCACCGCGCCGGGCGCCATGTCGCCCAAGGCGCAGCCCGCGCCAACCAGGTTGGGGCCGCAGCCGTGGCTGTCCAGCACGTAGCTCATGCCGGCCGGCAGCGTGTCGTCGAGCACCACGGCACGGGCCACCGACGGCCCGCGGTTGCGCACGGTGAGCGCGTAGATCAGGTCGCCACCGGCCACCGGGGCGTACGTCGCGGCCACCTTCGAAAGCTCGAGCTCGGCACGGCATGCGACGTCCGTCGTCGTCGCCGCGCTGTTCCCATGCGGATCGACGGCCGGCTCGGCGGTCGTGCTCGACACGGTCACCCGGTTGACGAGGCTGGTCGCGCAGCTCGCGGCCGGGTCGACCATGCCGGTGACCACGATCTCCTCGCTGCCGTCGGGCGCCAGGCCGTCGAAGTGGCACGTGACGAAGCCGGCCGGCTGAGCCTGGCAGATGCCGCGCCCGCTGAGCGTCACCGCCGACACCGCGGCAACCCCGTCGGGCAGGTCGTCGCTGACGACGACGTCGCGCGCGGTCGACGGGCCGTAGTTCGTGACCACGATCCGATACTCGACCGTCTGGCCGGCCGTGACCGGGTCCGGCGTGTCGGACTTCGTCACCCCGAGATCGGCTTCACCGACGATCGTCGAGCGCACCCGCGACACGTTGTCCTGGTTGTCGGGGTCGAACATGTCGCTGACGACGATCGCCTGGTTCCAGAAGACGGTCCCGTCGGCCACGTTCGGCGCGCTGCGGACGGTGATCGTGATGTCGCGCTCGTCGCCGTCGGCCAGCGTGCCGAGGTTGCAGGTGACCACGACGTTCTCGGTCACCTCCTGCACCGCGCTGCACGAGCCCGGGACCGGCTCGGCGATGTCGACCACGCTGAGGCCGAGGGGCAAGGTATCGACCACGACGACGTTCTCGGCCGTCGACGGGCCACGGTTGGCGACCGCGATGCGGTACTCGAACGCCGTGCCTGCCCGGAACGGCCCGCCGCTGTCGGTCTTCGCGATCTCGAGGTCCGCCACGTCGGTGACGGCGTGCTCGACCCGCGCGCGGTTGTTGGACGCGTCGGGGTCGGCGGCGGCCGACGTCGCGTCGGCCACGTTGTTGATGCTCTGGCCCTCGCGCGCGCGGACCGTCATCGTCAGCGTCCACCGTCCGGGGTTCGGGAAGCCGTCGGCGCGCAGGACTCCCAAGGGCTCGTCGAGCGTGCAGTCGATGTTGACGGCCCCGATGGCGTTGGGCAGCCACGGGTCCAGCGGGCCGCCCCCACCGGTGGCCACCGGATCCGCCAGGCACGTGTGATCGCGGTCGCTGCTGATCGACAGCACGTCGAAGCCACCGCTGGCACGCAGCACGTCCTTGATCGCCACGCCTGGCGCGTAGCTCGGGCCGAGGTTGTCGACGACGACGGTGTACGTCAGCACCTCGCCGGCGCGCGCGGCGCCGTCGGGCTTGCCGAACTTCAGCACGCGCAGATCGGCGGCACAGTCCACCCGCGTGTCGGCCGCGACCGTCACCGGGTCCGCCGTGGCAGACGTGAAGCGCGCCACGTTGGTCACCACGGCGCCGCACGCCGCATCCGGGGCCACGTGGACCACGACGTCGAATGCGACCGCGTCGCCCGGAGCGAGGTCGCCCAGCGCACAGCCGGCGCCGAACAGGTCGGCCCCGCACCCGCGCGTGTCGAACACGTACGTCATCCCGGCCGGCAGCGTATCGGTCACCGTCACCGAGCGGGCGACCGACGGGCCGAGGTTGCGAACCGAGAGGGTGTATACCAGGTCACCGCCGGCCACCGGAGTGTAGGTCGAGGCCACCTTGGCGGCGACCAGGCGTCCGCGGCACACCACGCTCGTCACGGCGCTGGCCGTGTTCGGGTGCGGATCGGCCTGCGGCTCGGCGGACGCGCTGGCGGCGGAGACGACGTTGACGAGGTCCACCCCGCACGCTGCCGCCGGAGAGACCTCGGCAACGACCACGACGGTCTCGCTCGCGCCCGGCGCCAGCGTGTCGAAGTGGCACGTGGCGTGCCCGATCGGCAGCGGCTGGCACGTGCCGTGGCCGCCGAGCGGCACCACCGACACCACCGTCACCCCGGCGGGCATGTCATCCGTCAGCACGACGTCGCGCGCCAGCGACGGGCCGTGGTTCGTCACCCTGATCTGATACTGCAGCTGCGCCCCTGCCGTCACCGGGTCGGGATCGTCGACCTTGGTGACCTCGAGGTCGGCCACGGCGCCGATGCGCGACGGCGTCTGCGCGATGTTGTCGCGATTGTCGGGATCGAACACGTCGCTGTACACGATGGCCCGGTTCCACAGGACCGTGCCGTCGGCGACATCGGGTGCCACCCGCACTTCGAGCGTGATCACCGGCTCGGCGCCCGGGTCCAGCGTGCCGAGGTTGCAGGTGACCTTGCGGGCGCCGGTCGGCAGCGTCGTCGCGGCACAACCGTCCGCGAGATCCACGATGTCCAGGCCGATCGGCAGCGTGTCGACCACCACGACGTTGTCGGCAGCGGACGGCCCGTCGTTCTTGACCGTGATGTCGTACGTGAAGGTCGTGCCGGCGCTGAACGGCTCGCCGGCGTCGTAGTCCGTCTTGGTGATCGACAGGTCGGCCACGTCGGTGATGGCGTGCTCGACGACGGCGCGGTTGTTGCCCCGGTCGGGGTCATGCGCCAACCTGGCGGCGGCGTCGACCACGTTGTTGATGCTCTGCGCCTCGTTCGCCATCACGGTCATGCTGACGATCCACCGCCCCGGGTTCGGGAACGAGCCGTTCTCGTCGAGCACGCCGAGCGGGTCGTCGAGCGTGCACCCGATCTCGAGGTGGCCGGTGATGTCGGCCCAGCCGGCGGGGTCGGTGACGCAGGCCGCGTCGCGGTCCGAGGTGATGTTCAGGACGGTGAACGTTCCCGACGACTGCATGATGTCCTTGATGAAGACGCCCTCGGCGAAGCTCGGGCCAAGGTTGTCGACGACCACGGTGTACGACAGGATCTCGCCCGCCCGAACCATGTTGTCGGGCTTGCCGAACTTGAGAACCCGGAGGTCGGCATCGCAGGCGACCGCAACGTCGGCGCGTGCGACGACGCTGCTGGCGGTGGCCGACGTGACCAGCATGGTGTTGGTCAGCACCGTCCGACAGCCAGCGTCCGGCGCGAGGCGCACGACCACGTCGAAGGTGACCGTTTGCCCAGGCGCCAGATCGCCGAGGTCGCAGCCCACGCCCAGGAGGTCGACGCCACAGCCACGGGTGTCGAGCACGTAGGTCATCGACGGTGGCAGGATGTCCTTCACGACGACGTCGGCCGCGACCGACGGGCCGGCGTTGTGCACCGACAGCGTGTAAGCGAACTCGGTGCCGGCGGCCGGCGTGCGGGTCGAGGCCGTCTTCGAGGCCCGGAGCACCGCCCGGCAGTCGACGGTCGTCGTCTGGCTGGCCGTGCTCGGCGACACGTCGGGTGCTGGCTCGGCGGTGTCGCTGCCGGCGCGCACGGTGTTGACCAGCGCGGTCCCACAGGCCAAGGCCGGGTCGACGACGCCCTCGACGACGATCTGGTGGCCCGCGCCGGCGGGCAGGCTCCCGAGGTCGCACGTCACGAAGCCGGCCGGCAAGGCCTGACACACGCCGTCGCCGGTCAACACGGCCGCGGATGTCACCCTGAAGCCGTCCGGCACGTCGTCGGTCACGACGACGTTGCGGGCCCGCGACGGGCCGTGGTTGACCACGCTCACACGGTAGGTCAGGCGCTCGCCGGCCACCACGGGGTCGGGATCGTCGACCTTCTGCACCTCGAGGTCGGCCTCGGCCACCACCCGCGTGCGGGTGCGGTCGAGGTTGTCGCCGCGCTCGGGGTCGAGCACGTCGCTGTCGACGGTGGCCGCGTTCCAGAGCGTGCTCCCGTCCTCGAAGGAATCCGGAACCTCGACCTCGATGGTGATGTTGTGCTGCTCGTTCGGGTCGAGGTCGCCCAGGCGACAGACCACGCTGGCCGCGCCGTCCGCAGGCTGGTCGAGGCCGCACGACCCGCCCACCGGGCTGCTCAGGCCGGTCACCCGCAGCCCGAGCGGGAGGGTGTCGCGGACGACGACGTTCTCTGCCGGCGACGGTCCGTGGTTGACGATGTTGAGGTTGTAGTCGAACGATGTGCCAGCGGTGACCGGGTCGTCGCTGTCGCTCTTGACGATCGACAGGTCGGCCACGTCGGTGATGGCATGCGCCACCTCGGCATGGTCGTTGGCACGGTTGGGATCCAGCGATCGGGCGTGGAACACGTCGGCCGTGTTGTTCAGCGTCTGGGCCTGGTCGGCCGTCACGTCGATCTCGACCATCCACTGCGCGTTCGGGTTGAGGTCGTCGGCCAGCGTGCAGACGATCTCGAGGTCCTGGTTGCCTTGGATCGCGCCGTTGAACGGCAGCGGGAACGCCGGCCCGTTGTCGGGGTCGCACGTCGCAGCGTGGTCGCTGGCGATGCGCGTGACGGTGAACGACCCATCCGAGGCCAGGAGGTCGCGGAAGAAGACCTCGCCCGGCACGGTGTCGCTCGGCCCGAGGTTGGTGACGGCGACGTAGTACGTGAGCTCCTCGCCGGCCTGGACGGTGTCGTCGGGCTTGCCGAACTTCCGGATCCACAGGTCGGACGCGCAGTCGACGACGATGTCCGCGGCGGCGTCGACGCGTGCGGCATTGTCGGCGTCCACCGAGGCCACGTTCGTCAGCGTCGTGCCGCACGTCGCGTCGGCCTCCAGGGCGACGATGACGTCGAAACGGACGGTCTGGCCGACCGCGAGGTCGCCGAGGGCGCAGCCGGCGCCGAAGAGGCTCGCGCCGCAGCCGAACGTGTCGAGCCGGTACACGACGTCGGACGGGAGGTCGTCGGTCACGCGCACGTCGAGCGCCCGTGACGGGCCGTTGTTGGTGACCGCGATCGTGTAGCGGTACTCCGATCCCGCCACCGGGGTCTGGTCCGAGACGGTCTTGGTGATCGCGAGCACGGCATCGCAGTTGACGCGGGTCCGGCGCTGGTCGGCGTTGGCGGTGGGGTCGGGCGACACCTCGTCGGTGGTGCTCTCGATCGTCACGTCGTTGACGATGTCGGTGCCGCACGGGGCGTCCTCGTTCACGCGCACCTTGACCGCGATCTCGACGACCTGGCCGACGCCGAGCTTGCCGAGCTGACAGGTGACGTGGCCCATCGGGGCCGGCAGGCACACGCCGGGCCCGCTGACCACATTCGCCGACAAGAAGGTGACGTCGGCCGGCAGGGCATCGCGCACCACGACGTCCCGGGCGTTGGACGGCCCCTTGTTGACGGCGGTGATGCGGTACTCGAGCGCCTGCCCGGCGAGGACCGGGTCGGGGTCGTCGACCTTGGTCACGCCGAGGTCGACCCGGGCGATGATGACGGAGCGCGCCCGCGTGATGTTGTCGTGGTTGGTCGGGTCGAAGATGTCGCTGGTCACCACGGCCTGGTTGAACAGGATGGTGCCGTCGGGGATGTCGGGGTCGGCCTTGACGCGGATCGTGATCCGCTCGTCCTCGTCGGCGCCGATGTTGCCGAGGTTGCACTGCACCCGGAGGTTGCCGTCGGTGCCCTGCACCGTCGCGCACGAGCCCGCGCCGGGCTGCGAGATGCTGACGACCGACACCTCGAGCGGCAGCGTGTCGACGACGACGACGTTCTGCGCCACCGACGGACCGTCGTTGTGGACGTCGATGTAGTACTCGAACTCGGTGCCGGCCACGAACGGGTCGCCGGAGTCGGTCTTGCTGATCTCGAGGTCGGCCACGTCGGTGATCTCGTGCTCGACCTCGTCGTGGTTGTTCGCGCGGTCGGGGTCGGCCGCCACCGGGCTGAGGACGTCGACGACGTTGTTGATGCTCTGGGTGTCGCGCGCCCGGACGCGCAGCGTCACGATCCAGCGGCCGCTGTTGGGCGGGCCGTCCGCCGCCAGCACCTCGAGGCGGTTCTCCATCGTGTTTTCGGACGCCATCTCGTCGCCCTCGGGCGTGTCGGGGTCGTCGACGAGCGTGCAGTCAAGCTCAAGGCGCTGCTTGATGTCTTCGACGCCGGTGTCGTTGTCGACGCCGAAGGCCGGCGGCGGCTCGTCGAGCGGCCACTTGCTGGGGCGGATGAGCTCGTTGCGCGGGCCCGGCAGGCCGTTGCACACCGCACGGCGGTCGGAGTGGATGTCGATGAGGTCGAAGTTCTTCGACGCCTGCAGCACGTCCTTGATCGCGACGTCGTCGGCCCAGCTCGGGCCGTAGTTGTCGACGACGATGGTGTACGTCAGCACCTCGCCGGCACGCACGGCGCTGTCGGGCTTGCCGAACTTCGTCACCCGCAGGTCGGCTTTCTGGAGCACCAGGTTCTTGGTGTCGCCCGTGTTGTTGCCGCCGAACGGGTAGAAGTTGTCGGGCATCGTCATCGTCGTCGGGTCGCCGAGCGTGGTGTAGCCGGTGATGACCGCCGTGTTGGTGATGAGCGTGCCCGGCTTGATCGACGGGTCGACGAGCCCCTGAACCTCGATCGTGCGCATCTCCCCCGGCTTCATGACGTGCGTTACGGTCGAGCCGTCCCGGAAGGCGAAGATCTTGTCGTTGGTGACCTGGAAGTTGTCGAAGGGCAGGCTCAGGTCGAGCAACCCGGCGATGCAGCCCATGTTCGGGTAGCCGGTGAACGCCCCGTCGATGTAGGCCGGCACGCTGCCGGGCTTGACCCGCTCGCCGACCCGGCAGATCAGCTCGTCGCCCGCCGGCAGGTCGGGGGTGAACGCGATCACCTGGTTCTCGTCCAGGAACGGCGCCGACGGGTTCGCATCGTCGCCGCAGCCGAAGGTCACGCCGCCGCCCGCGTCGGCGAGCTCCATGCGCGGCTCGATGCCCACCGTCGCCGACGCGCCGCCGGCGGCGGCGCTGGCGTCGACGCCGGGGCCGTAGACGATGCGGACCTGGTTGGTGCCTTGGAAGAGCTGCACCTGGAACGAGATCTGATCGCCCGAGCTCTTCACGGTCGCGTCGTTCCACTGCACGATGAAGACGTCGAGCGACGTGTCCTGCGGGTTGGTGACGACGCGGTACCGCACACTGCCGGTCGACACGTCGAGGTCGTCCCAAAACGCGTAGATGGCGCGGTTGGGCGTCGACTCGGTCAACGGGCAATCGTTGTTGGGGTCGGTCGTGTCGGGTCCGCCCGTGCCGAACTTGAGGTAGCCGTTGGTGCTGACCCAGACGCTGTTGACCACCTCGTCGTAGAACGTGAAGTCGAAGCCGATGGGCACGCTGGCCGACCCGTCGTCGGGGCCGCCGGCGAAGGCGCCGATCGCGGTGCCGGTCGTCGAGATGTCGAAGAACGGCGCGCCGGGATCGGACACGTCGTACGGCAGCGGCAGCGGCGGCGGGTCGCCGTTGTCGATGTCGTGGCCCTCTTGCGGGCCGTCGCGCCGCAGGAACGGGTCGCGGCCGCTGTCCTCGGTGAAGTAGCCGTACTTGTCGGGGCCCGCGGCGTTGCGGTCGCGCACAAGACAGGTGTCGTCGTCGACCTCGTAGTCGACGCCCTGCGGCAGCGTGTCCTTGACGATCGGGTTGAGCACGTCCGACGGGCCGTTGTTCGTGACCTTGATGGTGTACTTGTTCTGCTCGCCGGCGTTGACCTTGGAGGGCTCGACGCTCTTCTCGATGTCGAGGTCAGCCTCGGAGTTGACGGTGATCGGCAGGACGCTGACGTTGTTGAGGCACTTGAGCGCGCCGGTCAGCGACAGGCACGGCTCGGGCGTGAACGGGAACTCGAGGCCGAGGATCGGCACGATGCCCGCCGGGATCAGCGGGTTGATGCCGAGCGGCGGCGGCAGGCTGCCGCTGCCGACCGCGGTGAAGTTGAGGAAGTTCTTGCCGTCGGGGATGTCGGACGACGCGCACACCTTGACCTCGACGTAGCGCACGTCGCCGGTGATGATGTCGCCAAGGTCGCACAGCATGCCGGTGTTCTCGCCGAACGTGGTCTGCACGCTGCAGCTCGTCCCCTCGGTCTCGACCACCCGGGCCTCCTCGATCGTCAGCCCGCCGCGCGGGTCGAGGAGGAAGCTGTCGCCGACGAACACGTGGCGCGCCACCGAGGGGCCGTTGTTCTTGACGGCCAGCTTGAAGATGTCGCACGTGCCGGCCTTCATGTTGTTCGGGAAGAACGGGAACGGACAGCTCGGGCCGCTCTTGAGCACCGACAGGTCGGCCAGCGTCTCGACGCTCGTGAACGCATGGTCCTGGTTGTCGGCCTCGTTGGCATCGGTGCCGATCGGCGTCAGGTAGGCCCGCACGTCGTGGTCGAGCAGCGTCTCGCGGAGGACGGCGCGGTCGACGTAGTACTCGATCTGGATCGTGACCGCCCCCACCGCCGGCGGGAGCTGGCCGATCTCGCACGTGCTCGGCTCCGGCGGGTCGAGCTCGGTGCCGATCTCGCACGGGAGGTTGATGATCGGCCCGCTGGCGTTGATGCCGTTCATCTGCATGCCGGTGATCGTCACGCCTTGCGGGGCGCGGTACTCGAACACCACGGGCTCGGACGGCGGGTTCGTGACGTTGACGTCGGTGTTGCGCACCGTCACGATGAAGGCGTCTTCGGGGTTCTGGGCGGACGACCGGTTGGCCGGCAAGACCAGCGGGATGAGCGTCTGCGCGCCCGCGATGATCTTGTCGTCGGGGTGGAACGGGTCGGGCAGCGTCGGCGGGACGGCGGCGCACGACAGGCAGCTGTTGGGAACCGAGGGGCTGACGCCACCGATGTCGACCTTGAGGTCGCCGAAGGCGTGCACGGTCGCGCTGCGGCTGGTCAGCAGCGACGCCATGGCCACGCACGCGACGAGCACGGCTCGGCGCAAACGCCGACCCCAGCATCTGCGCGCTCTGCACGTCGCCGGCACGGCGCCGTCCGCGGCGGCGGTCGGGGCGGGCGTCGCGTGGATGGGGGCGTGGTCGTTCATGGCGTTTGTCCTCGAGAGGGTTGGGTGCGCGGCGGACGCGGGCGCCGGCCGGTCGATGGGCGAAGCAGAAGCGCGTGGTCGGGCAGTGCCGGTCGGGTCGTGGCTCATGGATGCCCGAACCTCTGCCCGCGGTGGTTGCCGGTATCGATGACGAAGACGTCGCTGCCGGTCCCGACGCTGTCGGGGTACGTCTCGGGCTGCAGGCGGTCCGCGGCCAGGCCGGCGAGGCTGTTGAAGAGGCCAAACGCGTCGCCGTAGCGGCCGAACACGGCCGTGAACGCGGTCAGCGGCGTCGAGCACGGGCGGGGCGGCGTGACCCCGCCGCACATCAGGTAGAAGACCCGGTGGTTGCCGGTGTCGGCGACGTAGAGGTCGACCTCCCGGCTGGCGGTGCCGCTGACGCTCTCGAGGCGGATCCCGACCTCGACGTCCTGCGGCGAGTGCAGCTCGACGACGTTGGTCAAGTCGGGGTAGTCGTCGCCGTAGCGGCCGAACGACTCGGTGGTCTGGAAGTTGCCGTCGAGGTCGGCGACCTTGATCCGGTGGTTGGTGCTGTCGGCCACGTAGACGCGGCCGGACCACGCCGGGATCGGCCTCCCGACCAGCGGGAGCTGGAAGAGCGGCGGCGCCAGGACGGTGGGCGCGTCGATGGGGTTGACGTCGATGCCGACCGGCTGGTTGAACTCCTCGTCGCCCACCCCGAACGAGCCGAACTCGCGCCATTCGAGGCTGACCAGGCGGCCGAACTTGTCGATCGCGAGGCGCTGGATCCGGTGGTTGCCGGTGTCGGCGACGTAAAGGTAGAAGTAGCGCGCGACGAGCCCCAACCCGGCGTTGAAGTAGTGCCAGCCGCTGGCTGCCACGCCCTTGGGCGAGTTGAACTCCGGCGAGCCGTCGAAGCCGGTGCCGGCGCCGTAGCTGCCATAGGCGTTGAGCGCGCCACCGCCGTGCAATCCGAGGTGCGGCGCCGGCTTGCCGCTCTGCTTGAAGCGCATGATGCGGTGGTTGCCGGTGTCGGCGACGTAGATGTAGCCGTCCGGCCCCACCACGACGTCGTGCGGGCTGTTGAGGTGCTCGTCGTCGTCGCCGTAGCTGCCGAACCAGTTGCGCGGCGGCGTCAGCGACACGTTGCAGGGCTGCGGATCCGGGATGTTCCGGTCGTGGTTGTAGCGGAACACCGAGATCCGGTGGTTGCCGGTGTCGGCGATGTAGATGCGCGGCTGCTCGAGCGGGGGCTGGATCCCCGTCGGCAAGAGCACCTCACCGAGGCATCGGAAGTCGAGGTGCTCCTTGAGCGGATCGGGCGGGAACGGCGGCGCGAGCGGCGGCGGGCCCGGCGGCTTGCCGATGCCGGGCCGCCGTGTGCCCATCCCGCCGCGGATCTCGATGTTGTCGACCACCCAGCCGTAGAAGTTGGTCGAGATGAACGGGTTGTTGTTGAGGAAGAACCACCGCAGCTGGATCACCGAGTAGGCGTAGTCCGAGAGGTCGATCTCTTCCTTCTGGTACACCGGCGGGATGCCTGAACGCGTGCCGAGGCCCCCGCCCGCGATGGCGGTGTAGTCCTTGAGGACGACGAACTCGCTGCCGTTGACCGAGATCTCCACCCGCGCCACGTGGATGCCGGGCATCTTGTCGATGAGGTTGGTGAACGTCAACGAGATCGGTGTCGGCACGTCGAACAAGCTGATGCGCGGCGACACGATGTTGCCGCACGTCGGCACCAGGCCGCCGCCTTCGGCCGTGCACAGGTCGCCCATCGGGTACTTGGGCGGGTACTTGGTGCCGAGCAGGCGGTCGCACGGCGGGGTCGGGCCCGGACCCTCCGGCGGCGGGATGTCGGGCTGCGGGTCGGCCAGCGGGGTCGTGCCGTACCACATCGCCGGCACCGTCATGAACGTCAGCTCGGGCTCCATCTCGGGGTCCGGCATCGTGCCGCGCGTCGTGGCCAGCCACGGGATGTTGGCCGGCGACCGCTCGAGGTGCCATTGGTTGAACACCGACACCGCGCAGTTGGTGATCTCCCAACCCGGAGGGAGCATGCCCCCGGTCACGCCGCCGGTGCTCGGCAGTCCCCCGCCCTGTCCGGGCATCGACGGCCGGGCATTGAGCTGCGAGAACGACTCGGAGTAGCGCACCACCGAAGACGTGTCGGCACCGCGCGGGAGGTGAAACTCCTCGTTGTCGTCGCCGTACTGCCCCCACTCGAGCTCGCGGTTGCGCAGGCTGTTGAAGTCCGGCGGCGACGGCTGCGCCCGGACCGGCTCGATCAGGGCGCCGTCGGCGTTCCTCAAGATCGATGCCAGCACGACCGCCACGGCCAGCCGCATCGCCCACGCGGCCGCCACCGTCGCCCTTCCGCCGCGACCGCCGCGCGGACGATGCATCATTCCGACCTCCCGGGAACGCGACGCCAGCGGTCCGGTCCGGCGCGGCCGCGGTTGGACGCCCGGGCCGCGTCCGGCGGCGCCCCGCCGCCGACCTGGATGACGAGCTGCGGGCGGTTGGTCGCCGCTTCGCGTGCGTTGAAGTAGATGCTGTTGGTCGACGAGGTGTGCAGACCGAACGACACCGTGCCGTTGCCGGCGACGGCCGCCGTCACGTCGTACTCCGCCCACGCGTTGTTGGCCACCGAGCCGACGGTGTCGAGCGGTGATCCCGAGATCGCGGGCGCGCTGTCCCACGTCAGCCCGGTTTCGAGCCACGGCGTCGAGGTCGAGCGGTAGTCGTTGGAGACGGCATAGACCGAGCCGCCCGTGTCGGCGCCGTCGTAGGCCCACAGCCGCAAGGTCGCCTGCTGCACCTGGCCCGTCACGCCCGTCACCTCGAACTTGAGGTAGCTGTCGTACGTCGGACCGGTCGACCGGAGCCGGAGGTAGTTCGATGTGCCGTAGCTCGTCGTCGGGCTGTCGCTCTTGACGCGACCGTCGTGCGCCGGCGCGAGCACCAGCGTTGCGGGCGTCGGCGTGGTCCCCGGCGTCGGCGTCCGGGTCGCCGTGTGGGTGGCGACCGCGGTCGCCGTGTGGGTCGGCGTCGCGGCCTGCGTGGGGGCGTTGGTCGGGGTGCTCGTCCTCGTCGCGGTCGCCGCCGTGGTGGCAGACGCGGCCGCGGTCTGGGTGGCCGCCGCCGTCGACGATGCGGCGGCCGTGGGCGTCGCCCCTGCCGTGCCCGGCGCCAGCTCGATCACGAGCTCGGGCCGGTTCGACGACGCTTCCTTGCTGTTGAAGTACACGCTGTTGGTCGAGCCCGTGCTCAGCCCGAAGCTGAACGTGCCGTCGCCCGCCACGGCCGCCGTCACGTCCCACGCCGCCCACTGGCCGTTGCCGACCGTGCCGATCGTCGCCAGCGGCGAGCCGGCGATGGCGGGAGCGTTGCCCCACGTGAGCCCGCTCTCGAGCCACGGATTCGACGTCCCGTCGTAGGTGTTGGAGACCGCGTACACCGACCCGCCGTCGTCGCCGCCGTCGGTGGCGTACAGCCGGAGCGTGGCGCGTTGCACCGTGCCCTGCAGCCCGGTCACCGTGAACTTGACGTACGTGCGGTAGGCCGGCGTGCCCGCGCGCAGGCGAAGGACGGCGTCGGCGCCGTAGTTGCCGGTCGGGCTGTCGCTCTTGACCCGGGCGTCATGCACGGGCGTCACCACCACGACGCTGGCCGGCGTCGCCGTCGCCGCCGCCGTCGCCGTCCGGGTCGCCGTCGCCGAGGCGGCGGTCGTCGGCACCGCCGTCGCCGTGCGCGTCGCCGTCGCGCTCGCGCCGGCGGTCGGCTGACCCGTGGCGGTCGGACCGGTGCCGGTCGGGGACGGCGTGGCCGATGGCCCGAGGTAGTCGATGACGAGCTCGGGGCGGTTGGCCGACGCCTCCTTGCTGTTGAAGTAGAGCGAGTTGGTCGACGTCGTCTTGATCGCGAAGCCGATCGGTCCGTTGCCGGTGATGGCCGCGGTCACGTCGTACTCCACCCAGGTGTTGTTGGCCACGGGGCCGCGCGTGTCGATCGGCGAGCCCGAGATCGCCGGCGCGTTGTTCCACGTGATCGTGGCCTCGCCCCAGTCGGTGGCGGTGGTGTACACCGATCCGCCGAGGTTGGAGCCGTCGTAGGCGAACAGCCGCAACCGGGCGCGGTAGACCGGGCCGAGGACGTCGACGACCTCGAAGCGCAGGTAGGTGTTGTACGTCGTCGTGCCACCGCGCACCCGGAGCTGGTTGGACGTGCCGTAGTTGGTGGTCGGGTTGCTGTTCTGGACGCGCGCGTCGGCGATCGGCGCCAGGATGACCGTCGGGTCCGGCGGATAGGGCGTGGGCGTGTTCGACGGCGTCAGCGTCGGCTGCGGCGTGAACGTGTTGGTCGCCGTCGGCGTCGGGGTGTAGGTCGGGGTCGACGTCGGCGTCGGCGTCGGCTTCTCCTCGACCTCGAGGCAGGCCGAGAGCTCCGACGTGTTGCCGTTCGGGTCGGTCGCCGTCGCGGTGATGAGCTCGCCGACCGGCACCTGGAGGTTCAGCGTGACCATGAACGGGCCCGCCGCCAGGCCGTTCTCGGCGCCGATGAAGACCGCCCCCTCGCCGAAGCCGCTCGGGTCGCACGCCGTGTTGCGGTAGAAGTCGAGCCTGAACGGCCCGCCGCTGCTCGGGATCGTGCCGGCGATCATCGTCTGCGGATCGAACGGCGCCCCGAGGCTCTGCGCGCTGGTGAGCACCGGGAAGTTCTGGAGGTTGTTGGCCCCGCCGTCGCCGTCGCCGGCGCCGTCGTTGGCCGTCACGCCGTCGTTGCCGAGGTCGATCCCGAGCTCGGCGTTGTCGGCGATCTCGTTGCCGACCATCGCGTTCCCGGTGCCGGTCGTGACCGTGATGCCGGCGGCGCCGTTCAGCACGATCCGGTTGAAGCCCGACTCGCCCGGAGGCGCCGGGCACGGCGCGAAGCCGGGCTCGGCGCCGATGCAGTTGCCGGAGGCGCCGCCGTCGACCAGGATGCCGCTGCCGGTGTTGCCGAGGCCGGTCGCCGTGCCCGATGGGTCGCTGCCGATGGTGTTCCCCTGGACGGCGTTGCCGGTCGCCCCGGCCCCGGCGATGTGGACCCCGTGCGCCCCGTTGCCGCCGATGGTGTTGTACGCGAGGTCCGCGAGCCCGCCCAACGTGTTGCCGGGGGCGCCGTTGACGTACACGCCGCTGCCCTGGTTGGGGATCGGGGTGTCGATGACGCTGCCGAAGCCCTCGTAGTTGAGGCCGATCACGTTGCCTTGGACGACGTTGCCCGTGGCCGCCGCCCCGCGGATCTCGATGCCGTGGCCGTCGCCGGGGAAGGCCGGCAGGCCGTTGCCGGAGATGACGTTGACGTCGGCCACGTTGCCGGTCGCGATCCCGACGGCGTTGCCGGGCGCGCCGTCGATCAGGATGCCGCTGCGGGTGTTCGAGATCGCAGTGCTCGCGCCGACGTCGACCCCGATGAAGTTGCCGCGCAGCGCGTTGCCGGTCGCGGAGGCTCCCGAGATCCGCACGCCGAAGCCGCCGACTCCCGAGACCGGATCGCCGTTCCCGGCGACATGGTTGCCGAAGATCGCCGTCTTGGAGGCCCCGGCGACGTCGATGCCGTTGCCGACGTTCGCCAAGGCCATCGTCCCGGCGCGGTTGGTGCCGATGGTGTTGCCTGCCAGCGTGTTGGACATGGCCGTGGCGCCGCGGACCTCGATCCCATGACCGATGCTCGGCGGCAGGCCGTTGCTCGAGATCAGGTTGCCCGTGACCTCGTTGAAGCTGCCGGCGTCGACAAGGACGCCCGAGAGCGTGTTGGTCACACCCGACGTCCCGGCCGCATTGGTGCCGATGGTGTTGCCGTCGATGACGTGGCCGCGCGCCAGCACGCCGACCACCGCCACCCCGTACCCGCCGTTGTCGCCGATGGTGTTGCCCTCGACCATCGTGCCCTCGACGGCCGGGTCGCCGGTCACGCCGTCGACCCGCTCGATGCGGACGCCGTCGAGCGTGTTCCCCACCGGATCGTCGCCGTCGTAGTCGACGCCGATCCGGTTGTCGATGACGCGGTTGTTGGTCGCCAGCGTTCCGGTGATGAGGACGCCGTGGCCCCCGCTCGCGGCGATCACGTTGCTGCCCGTGGTGGCCGTGACCACCGTGCCGATGCTGTTCTTGGAACCGTCCTCGACGACGACGCCGTGCCCCGCGTTGCCGAGCGCCACGAACGACAGCGGCACGGGCGGCGACGGCGGCAGGAGGTCGGGGGGTGAGGTCGTGTAGTCCCCGACGATGCCGATGAGGTTGTCGCGCAGCGTGTTGAACATCGCTCCCGCGCCGCGGATGGCCACGCCGTTGCCGGCGTTGCCGACGATGACGTTGCCGGCGAGCGAGTTGCTGATCACGCCTTGGATGTGGATCCCGTCGCCCCCGAGCCCCATGCCGCCCATGGCCGGGAGCATCGTGCCGATGACGTTCTCGACGAGGGAGTTGCACCCCCGGTCCACCACATGGATGCCGTGCCCGCTGTAGCTCACGAAGCCGAGCTCGCGCACCGTGCTGCTGCCGGACTCGATCCGCAGCGCGTCGCCCACGCCTCCCCCGCCGTCGAGGTAGATCTGGGGCTCGGGATGGAGCGATGTGCCGTTCGGCGGCGGCTGGGTGGTGCCGTCGATGGTGACCGGGTCCACGATGGTCAGGGTCGAGGTCGGCGCGATCGTGTGCTTGCCGGCCGGAAGAACGTCGAACGTGATGGTGTCGTACCCCGGCAGCGCGTTGGACTCGTCGATGGCGGCGCGGAGCGTGCACACGCCGCCGCCGACCACGATCTCGCAAAGGCCGTCGCCGGTGGCGGCGTCGCCGAGGAGCGCGGGGGTGAAGCGGATCGCGAGGTTGTCGGCGATGGCGCCGGACCGATCGCAGCCGTAGTTCACCGCCACCATGGCCGTGGCGTTCTCGGTGCCCGTCGTCGAGCCCGACCCGGCTTCGTTCCCGGCGTCCAGGATCTGGATCAGGAACGTGTGGTCGTCGAAGAGGATGATCTCGAAGGTCAGGTCGTCGGACGTGCCCTGGTGGACGACGTCGTTCCACTGAGCGATGAAGCACGCGCCGGGATACGCACCGTACGGGCAAGCGCCGGCGGCGAACGACTGGTAGAACACCCCGGCCCCCGCCACGCTCGCATCGAGGTCGTCCCACACCGCCGCGATCACGCCGTCGACGCCGGCCGCGTTGGGCAGCGGGCAGTCGTTGGTCGGGTCGGCGTCGCCCGCCGGGTCCGTGAACGCGAGCCAGCCGTTGGACGAGAGCCACACGTCGGTGTACGGCACGGCGAAGTGCTCGAACGTGAACGTGATCGGAAGCGTGCCGGTCACCGTGTCGTCGCCGGCGTCGACGTCGATGCCCGTGCCCGAGATGTCGACGAACGCGAACGTCGGCCCGCCCAGGTCGTTGCTGTCCTTGAACTCGTAGCTGTCGAGGAGCGGGTCGGTGTCGTCGTTCACCTCGAGCAGCGCCCCGAGCCGGAAGCCGACCTCGGACGTGTTGCCGTTGGCGTCCGTGGCCGTGATCGAGAGGTTCTCGGTGTCGGCGGGGGGCAGCGGGATCGTCGACGTTCCGGCGGGGACGGTTGCCGACTGGATGCGGTGCCGGGCCTCCGGACCGTCGGCGTAGGCGAACGTGCCCGTGGCGTTGCTGTAGATGTCGACGTCGTACAGCCCCGCCGGGGCGTCGAGCACGATCACCAGCTCGGTGGTGCCGGTCAGCGTGCAGTTGACCGACAGCCGGGTGATCTCCGGGAAGTTTTGGAGGTCGTTGGCGCCGCCGTCCGGGTCGCCGGCATCGTTGGGGGTCGGGCCGTCGGCGTCGAGGTCGATGGCCTGGCCGTCGTTGGTGTAGATGGCGTTGAACCGGACCGTGTTGCCCGTGCCGGCGGCCACGGCGACCCCGTCGCCGCCGTTGAAGGCGATGACGTTGCCGCTGGTGGGCAGCGAGGCATCGCCGGGGCAGCGCGGGTAGCCGGCGCTGCCCCCGACGCAGGTGTCGCTGGCCCCGCCCTCGATCCGCACGCCGTCGCCGCCGTTGCCGAGGTCGCCGCCCGGCCACACGGTGTCGTCGGCGCCGATCCGATTGCCGTAGACGGCGTTGCCGACGGCCAGCGTCCCGGTGATCGCGATGCCGTGCCCGCCGCTGCGCGTCACCGTGTTGCCGAGCACCCGATTGGCGCCGGCATCGGTGATCTGCACGCCCGCGCCGCCGTTCGGCAGGTCGGCGCCGAACGACCCGTCGAGCCCGACCGGCACCGTGCTGCCGATGGTGTTGGCCTTGACCACGTTGCTGACGGCCAGCGTGCCGCTGATGAGCACCCCGCTGCCCGCGTTGCCGCCGACGGTGTTGGCGTCCAGGGTGTTGCCGGGCGCGTCGATGATCGCGACGCCGTCGCCGCCGTTGCCGGGACGGGCGCCGTTCTGGTAGGCGGCCCCGATGGCGTTGTTCTGCAGCAGGTTCCCGTTCGCTCCGGCGCCGCTGATCCGCACGCCGGCGCCCCCATTGCCCGCCACCGTGTTGCCGCCCAGCGTGTTGCTCATCACCCCCACGACGCGGATCCCGTCGCCGGTGTTGGCCAGCGAGGCCGCCCCGTCGACGTCGGTGCCGACGGTGTTCTGGAGGATGAAGCTGCCGCCCGCGGTGTCGAACACGAGGCCGTGGCCGTCGAAGCCGTACACCATCAGGCCCTGGACCACGCTGCCGTCGGCGGCCGAGAAGTGGAGGCCGTCGGCCGTCAGGCCCGCACCGTTCAGCGCGACGACGGCCATGCCGGCGTAGTCGGGCTCGGAGAAGCCGTCGATGAAGACGGGGCCGGTGATCAGCGGCAACGCGGACGTCGGTGTGATGACGTGCCGCGGCGTGGCGCCGCCGTACGGGACGGTCAGCGACGCGGTGATGTCGAACGTGACGTAGTCGCGGGTGGCGAGCGTCGCGTTCGCCGCGTTGATGGCTTCACGGAGGCTGCAGTGCGCCGCGTCGCACGTCATGTCATCGGCGTCGTCGGTGGTGTTGACGGTGAACGTGGCGCCCGTGATCGGCAAGGCATCCGTCGCGTCGAGGTCGGCGCGAGGCGCTGCGTCGACCGGACGTGGGGCGAACGGGCGAGGGCCCGCGCCGACCTGGCGCGCCGCAGCAGGCGCGCCGACGGGCGCCGATGGTCCTCGATCGTCAGAGCCGGTCGTCTGCCAGGCCGGCACGCCGAGGGCGGCGAGCACGGAGATGACGCAGGCGGCCGCCACCCCGAGCGCCGTCGTAAAACGCAATTGCACCTGGCTTCCCCCTGCCGTCAGAGCCGCGCCACGCCCCCGGCACGTGCGTCCGTGGCTGCTGTTGGTCATGACCGGCGGCGGCGCGCAGCATGCCGCGCCACGCTTCCGACCAACTCGAGCGTCCAGTGTCGTCCAAATCGCCAATCGCGGCTGCGGGTGACCCCCGCTGCCCAGCAACCGCCGAACGGAACACATTAAGCGACGCTTAAGTGCCCGGATGTTTAAAACGAGAAAACGGCCCCCAGGATACTGGTCGTCGCAAAATCAGCGCGCCGTCGGGTGTCGCCGCGTCCTCGCGCGGGGTTGACTCGCCACCCCCGCGTGGCTATCGTGTCCGTCCATGACGTCGCCCGTCGACCAGCTTCTGAAGATCCTCGATCTCGAGGCCCGCCAGGGATTTGCCGACCGTGCCGTGATCGGCGGGCTGGAAGGCTTCGTGGCCCGTTGGCGGGCGCAACCCGGCCCCGGCCTCGCCGAGGATGCAGTGGATGCCGTCGCCGGCACCCTTGCGGGCTACGCCAACCTGGACGCCGCGGATCGCGCCGCCCGCATCGACGCCGTGCGCAGGCTCGTCGGTCGGGGTCGGCCGATGCCGGCGCAAGCGCCAGCCGCCGGGACGAACACGCCCGACGCTGGCCCGGCCACGGTCGCCGGCGACGCCGAGCCTCGCGGATCCGGCGCCCAGCGCAAGCGCTCGGGCGCCTGGGCGCGGACCGCTGCCGATCCAGGCAGTCGGCCGGGCGCACGGGCCTCCGCCGAGCGCCTCGACGACGCCGTGACGATCCTGCGCGGCATCGGGCCGCGCCAGGCCGAGCACCTGGCCGTGCTCGGCATCCGCACCGTGCGCGACCTCCTCTACCACGCGCCGAGCCGATACCGGGACTTCAGCCGGCTGTCGCGCATCAACCAGCTCCGCCCGGGTGAGGACGCCACGGTCGTCGGCACCGTATGGGACGTCAAGAAGCGACGCATCCCGGCCGGCAACCGCCACATGCTGACGGTGGTCGTGTCGGACACCACCGCCAACGTCCAGTGCACGTTCTTCAACCAGCCCTACCTCGAGCGCGAGTTCTCGATCGGTGATCAGCTGGTCGTCAGCGGCAAGGTCGACGTGTGGGCCGGGCGGCTGGTCTTCCGCGCGCCCGAGTGGGAACGCCTCGAGCGCGACCTGGTGCACACCGGCCGCCTCGTGCCGATCTACCCGCTGACGCAGGGCGTGACGCAGCGCTGGCTGCGCCGTCAGATCAAGCAGACCGTGGACGAGTGGGCGCCGCACGTCGAGGACCCGCTGCCGCGCGACCTCCGGCAGCGCGCCGGCGTCGTCGCGCTGCCCGCCGCGCTGCGCGACCTGCACTTCCCGGAGCACGCCGCGGCGCTCGACGCCGCGCGCGCACGTCTGGCGTTCGACGAGCTCCTCGTCCTGCAGCTCTGGCTGATGCGCCGTCGGCGAACCGCCCGTGCGCGGCCCGGGATCGACCTCTCGAACGGCCGGCCCGCCCTCGACGCCTTCGTCGCGGCGCTCCCGTTCACGCTGACCGGCGCCCAGGTGCGCGTCATCGACGAGATCGCGGCCGACCTTTCCCGGTCGGAACCGATGAGCCGGCTGCTCCAAGGCGACGTCGGCTGCGGGAAGACCGCCGTCGCCGGTGCGGCCATGGCCATGTGCGTCGGGGCGGGCCACCAGGCCGCCCTCATGGCGCCCACCGAGATCCTGGCCGAGCAGCACTTCGCCAATCTGTGCAGGCTGCTCGCCGCCGACGGCTTCACCGCATACGACCCGGCGTCCCCGGACACGGGCGGTCACCGCCTGGCGCGGCTGGTCGGCGGCATGAAGGCCGGCGACAAGGCAGCCGTGGCGGCCGCGCTGGCCGCCGGGAAGATCGACATCGTCGTCGGCACCCACGCCGTGATTCAGGACGCGGTCCGGTTCGAGCGTCTGGGGCTGGCGGTCGTCGACGAACAGCACCGATTCGGCGTGCTGCAGCGAGCCGAGCTGCAAGCCGGCACGTCGCCGGCCTCCGCGGCCGTGCCGCACATGCTGATCATGACCGCCACCCCCATCCCGCGCACGCTGGCGCAGGTCATCAACGCCGACCTCGACCAGTCGGTGATCGACGAGATGCCGCCCGGCCGCCAGTCGGTCAAGACCTATTGGCTCGGCCCGCAAGAGCGGGAGCGCGGCTACCAGTACATCCGTCACCGGGTGGGGCAGTCCGAGCAGGCCTACGTCGTGTGCCCGTTGGTCGAGGAGTCCGAGCGGCTGGCGTCCCCTTCCGCGATCGCGGAGTACGAGCGCCTCCGGACCGAGGTGTTCCCCGACCTTCGGCTCGGCCTCCTTCACGGCCGAATGCGGCCCGCGGAGAAGGAAGCCGTGATGGCGGACTTCCATGCCGGCCGGATCCAGGTGCTCGTGTCGACGACGGTCATCGAGGTCGGCGTCGACGTGCCGAACGCCACGGTGATGCTGATCGACGGCGCCGATCGCTTCGGATTGGCGCAGCTCCATCAGCTCCGGGGCCGCGTCGGCCGCGGCACGGCCGAGAGCGTCTGCCTCCTCATGGCCCACGATCCATCCGAGACGGCGGCGGCGCGCCTGCGCCTGATGACCGAGACCAGCGACGGGCTCGTGCTCGCCGAGAAGGATCTGGCCACCCGCGGGCCGGGCGACTACTTCGGTGTCCAGCAGTCCGGCATCGTCGACCGCTTCCGCTTCGCGCGGCTGGTGCCCGGCGACCCGTTGACCCGCGCCCAGCGCGTGGCCGGAACGCTGATGGCCGACGACCCCGAGCTCGCGCGCCCCGACCTCGCCGCCCTCCGCGCCGAGGTCGAAGCGTTCAGCGCGGGCGCGGGACGCATCTGAGCGGCATCTCGTCGTCCGTCTGATATAATCCCCTTCCAGCAGCCGACCCCATGAGCAGCATCGCGGTATTCCCAGCCACCTTCGACCCGATCACCAACGGCCACGTCGCCGTGGCCGAGCGCGCGGCCCGGTTGTTCGACCGGCTGGTCATCGGCGTGTACGCGCATGCCGGGTCGAGCAACAAGCAGCCGCTCTTCAGCGACGACGAGCGCGTGTCGCTCGTGCGGGCGTCGATCGCGCACGTGGCCAACGCGAGCGTACGGGCTTTCGACAGCCTGGCGGTCGAGTTCGCCCGCACCGAAGGGGCACAGGCCATCGTGCGCGGGCTTCGCGTGGCGGACGACTTCGAGTTCGAGCGCCAGATGGCCATGATGAACCGCCACCTCGCTCCCGAGATCGAGACGCTGCTGCTCATCTCGGACCCGGCCCATGCGTTCGTCAGCGCGTCCATCGTGCGCGAGGTGGCGCTCATGGGCGGCGACGTCCGCGGCCTGGTCCCCCCCCCGGTGGCTGCCGCGCTGGTCGCCAAGGTCCATGAGATCAGCCTTGCCGGACGCGCCGTGCGCGCGCCGATGATCTGACCGCGAAGACAGAAGGAGCGTGCGCCATCGACCTCGAGTACCTGATCGAACGGCTGGAAGAGCTGCTCGACCGCGGGACCCGCGTCCCGATGACCACACGGATCGTCATCGACGAGAACGAGTACCTGCGGCTCATCGACCAGATGCGCATCAGCGTGCCGCAGGAGATCAAGAACGCCCGCCAGATCGAGACTGAGCGCGAGGCGCTTCTCGCCGCGGCCCAGGCGCAAGCCGAGGCCATGATCGAGGCCGCCCGGCAGAAGGCCGGCGAGCTGGCCGCGGAGCACGTGGTGCTGCGTCAAGCCGAGGAGCGTGCCAACGACGTGCTCGGCAACGCCTACCAGGAGGCTGCCCGGATCCGCGGCGAAGCGGACGCGTACGCGCTCGAGGTGCTGCAGCGCATCGCGGCGCAGCTCGACGGCTTCAACCGCACCGTGCGCAACGGGATCCGCCTCCTCGAGGCCGGCAGCCCGGTCGGCACGCCGGCCGACGAGAAGGCCGAGCCACGGGGCGGCGATGCCGACCGCCCCCGGGAAGCACCGCGCAGAGTTTGATCGCGGCTCCGATCGACAGTATAAATATATGGTTGGCGTTCGACCGCCAGCATGGCGCGCCGGCGCGGCGCTCGTCCAAGGGGGCGCCAGCATGCGTTACAACGTGGCAGGCTTGCTCAAGTCGAATACCGGTGCGGCACGGACCGTCGAGGTCGACGAGCCGTTCAAGCTCGGTGAGCCGGACCTGGCGCTCGTGGCTCCGGTCCGCGGCGTCCTGCGCCTGATCCGGGATCCCGGCGGGATCCTGGTCGATGGTCGCCTGACGACGGTGGCGCGCATGCCGTGCGCCCGGTGTCTCGAGCCGACGGACGTCGAGCTGACCGTGGCGCTGACGGAGCACTTTCGCCCGACGGTCGCGATCGAGAGCGGCCCGCCCATCGAGAAGGATCCGGAAGAAGAGGACGAGGCCGCCACCGAGATCGACATCCACCATATGCTCGACCTGTCGGACGTGCTGTGGCAGAACATCTTGTTGGCCGCGCCGATGCATCCGCTGTGCCGGCCGGACTGCGCGGGGTTGTGCCCGCATTGCGGCCGGAACCGAAACATCGAGGCCTGCGACTGCGCGCCGGCGCCCGATCCGCGCTGGCAGGCGCTTCTCGACCTCAAGCGGCCACGCTGACCCAATCAACCAACTGTCTCAGGAGGAGATGCCATGGGTGCCGTACCCAAGAGCAAGGTCGGACCGCGGCGCAAGCGACAGCGCCGCACGCACTACAAGCTCAGCCCGGTCGCGATCGTGCGCTGCGCAAACTGCAACGAGTACCGCCAGCCGCATCACGTCTGCCCTGCCTGCGGCACCTATCGGGGCATGCAGGTGGTGCGGGTCGATGAGGAAGACTGAGCGCGTCGGTGGCGCTTACCCGTCCGCGCCGCGCGACTGACCGGGAGGCTCGGGCGTGAGCACCGCTTGGCTGTTCCCCGGCCAGGGGTCGCAGTATGTCGGCATGGCCTCGGCATGGGCCCGGCGGTCCGACTGCGCGCGCAAGGCCCTCGCCGAGGCGGCGGACGTCCTCGACTTCGACCTGCCGCGCGTGATGGCGGACGGCCCCGAGGCCGTGCTGGCCGACACCTTCAACCAGCAGCCGGCGCTGCTGGCTGCCAGTGTGGCGATCCTGCGCGCGGCTTGGGACACGCTGCCGTCGCCGGCATACGTGGCCGGCCATTCCCTGGGCGAGTACAGCGCGCTCGTCGCCGCCGGTGCCATCGACTACCCGGCGGCGCTCCGCCTGGTGCGTGAGCGCGGGCGGCTGATGAAGCTCGCCGGCGAGCAGGCTCCCGGCCGTATGGCGGCCGTGCTCGGCCTCGACGACGACACCGTCATCGCGGCATGCGCCGCCATCGACGGTGTCCAGGTGGCGAACTTCAACTCCCCGGGCCAGGTCGTGATCTCGGGCACGCTCGAGGGGGTCGACGGGGCCACGGTGGCGCTCAAGGCCGCGGGGGCCAAGCGCATCATGCCGCTGCCGATCACCATCGCCGCCCATTCGCCGCTCATGGCATCCGTCACCGACAGGTTCGCGGCCGTCGTGCAGTCGGCCCCGATCTCCGACGCGCAGATCCCCATCGTCGCGAACATCACCGCCACGCCGATCAGCACGGCCAGCGCGATCCGCGACGAGCTCACCCACCAATTGACCGCATCCGTCCGATGGACGGCGAGCATCGAGGCCATGGCCGCCGCGGGAGTCGACACCTTCTACGAGGTCGGGTCCGGCAAGGTCCTGTGCGGCCTGGTCAAGCGCATCCTCGCCGCGCGGCCCGGCCCCGACCCGGTCGTCATCAGCCTCGACATGCCGCCGGCTGACGATGAAGCCGCCTGACATCACCGGGCCCGACCCTATCCTCCCCTGACCGACGAGAGGCCGCATGCGGAACCTGACCGACAAGGTGGCGCTGGTCACCGGAAGCTCGCGCGGCATCGGCCGCGCGATCGCCACGCGGCTGGCGGCCGACGGGGCCAAGGTCGTGGTCAACTACCGTTCCGACGCCGCTGCGGCCGAGGCCGTGCTGGCGGACATCCGATCCGCCGGCGGCGACGCGATCGCCGTCGGAGGCGACGCGGCTGACGGCACCGCGGCCGAACAGCTCGTCAAGGCGGCGATCGATCGCTTCGGGCGCCTCGACATCTTGGTCAACAACGCCGGCGTGACGCGCGACACGCTCCTGATGAAGATGCGCGACGAGGACTGGGACACCGTGCTGACCACCAACCTGCGCAGCGTGTTCGTGGTCTCGCGCGCCGCGACCCGGCTGATGGTCCGGCAGCGCTCCGGGCGCATCGTCAACATCACATCGATCGCCGGCCTGGGCGGCAACGCCGGCCAGACCAACTACGCCGCCGCCAAGGCCGGCATCGTCGGCTTCACCAAGAGCCTGGCCAAGGAAGTCGGCCCGCGCGGCATCACGGTCAATGCCGTGGCACCCGGCTACGTGCTCACCGACCTGACACGCGACCTCCCGGACAGCCTTCTCGACGATGTCCGCCGCCTCACCCCGCTCGGCCGCCTCGGCACGTGCGACGACGTCGCCGCCGCAGTCGCCTTCCTGGCCTCCGACGACGCCTCGTTCATCACCGGACAGGTCTTGCGCGTCGACGGCGGGATGATCATCTGACCGCCGATGAAAGGCCGACGGCGTGCGAGAGAGATGGCGCTTCAGGCGCTGTACGAGCTCGATCAGAGCACGCACACCGTGGACTGGGTGGTGGCGGGGCGGATCGTCGATCTGTACGAGGGCGCTGCCCGCGCCACGCTCGACCCGGCCGACCTCCCACTGGCGCTGTCGCTCGTCCGACGGTATGCGGCGAGCGGGCTGGAGGCGATCGACATCGCCGACGCGGCCCGCGAGCTCGCCGTCGACGCCAACCGCGTCGCGGACGTGCTGGCCCCGCTGCGAGGCTTGCGAAAACAGGCGGATTACGGCGCGGCCGTCATTCGGGGCGTGGTGGGCCATCGCGAGCGGCTCGACCAGGCGATCCGCCAGATCGCACCCGAGTGGCCGGTCGACCAGATGGCGCCGATCGACCGCAACGTGCTGCGCATCGCGCTGTGGGAGATCGGTCTCGGAGAGGTGCCGCTGCGGGTGGCGATCAACGAAGCCGTCGAATTGGCGCGGCGCTACAGCGGAGAGGGCGCACGGCGCATGGTCAACGGGGCGCTGGGCGCGTTCGTCAACGCCGGCCTACGGCTAGACATCACCGCGGCGCCGGGCGCTTGAGCACGACGGCGGCTCGGCTCGGCGCCGTGCGGTCGCGCATCGCCGCGGCCGCCGCTCGCGGATCGCGCGACCCCGGGGAGGTGACGGTGGTGGCCGTCACCAAGGGTGTGAGCGACGGCCGCGTGGCCGCGATGGTGGCGGCCGGCGTCCGGCACCTCGGCGAGAACCGAGTCCAGGCGGCCGAGGCGCGCGCCGCTGTCTTTCCCGACGTGTCGGCCGTTCCGATCTGGCACTTGATCGGCCATCTTCAGCGCAACAAGGTCCGACGCGCCGTCGCACGCTTCGATCGCGTCGACAGCGTCGACAGCCGGCGCCTGGCGGAGGCGCTGGACCGGGCGGCCGCCGAGGCGGCCCGCCGCCTGCCGGTGCTCATCGAGGTCGACTGGACCGGCGCCGCGGCCCGAACGGGCCTGCCCGCCGTCGAGGTCGTCGCGGCGGCGGAGTCCATCTCGGGGCTGGCGCACCTCGACCTCCTCGGCCTGATGACGCTGGCCCCCGACGCCGGACCGGACGCGGCACGGGCCGTGTTCCGCCAGACGCGCGCCCTGGCCGAGGCCGTGTGCCGCCGCGTGCCGGCGATGAATCGCCCTGTGCTCTCGATGGGCATGTCGGGCGACTTCGAGATCGCGGTGGAGGAGGGCGCGACCGAGATCCGCATCGGGCACGCCCTGTTCGGCGTCGACGCCTCACCCGCGCGACCCCAAGGACTAGGACAAGATCATGAGTGACCCGTTGGGAGGCATCGTCGTCGCGCTCATCCTGGTGCTCCGCCTGGTATGGTTCGCGATCCTGGCACGTGTCGTGCTGTCGTGGGTCGACCCCAACCCGTACCCCACGAACGCACTCAAGCGACTGCTCTTCACCATCACCGATCCCGTGCTCGAGCCGCTTCGACGCGTGATTCCCCCCATCGGCATGATCGACATCACACCCATCGCGGCGTTCATCATCCTCCAGCTGATCGAGCGGCTCCTCCTCCAGATGCAGGGCTACTGACGGTCCGACGGCGTGGCCAAGCCCTCGGGCGGGGCACCGTCGGGCCTGAAGACGTAGCCCACGCCGCGCACGGTGTGGATCATGTGGGGTGCACCGGTGCCGCTCTCGATCTTCTGGCGCAGCCAGTGGACGTGCACCTCGAGGGTCCGGGTGTCCTGGACGAAGTCGGTGTCCCAGACGAGCTTCATCAGGAACTGGCGCGAAAGCACCTGGCCTTGGTGCCGGAGGAACGCCTCGAGGAGCTGGCTCTCCTTGGGCGTGAGATGGTGCGGTCCATCCCGGCACGTCAACAGCCGCCGCTCGGTGTCGAGCACGATCGATCCGCACGTCAGGCGGGTGCCCGGCGCATCCGTCACGCCGCACCGCCCCGCTCAGCCGTGGAGCACACGCCCGCAACCCGAGCAGTACACGAGCGCGGTGCCTTCGGCAGCCCGATGCGCCTCCTCCACCGGGATCTCCATGCCGCATGTGCCGCATGCGCGCCCGTCGAGCTCGGCGACCGCACGCCCGGCCTTGGCACGCCGCAACCGCTCGTAGACCGCGTGGTCGGACGGCTGGATCGCGCCGAGCAAGACGGCGCGCCGGGCATCGACCTTGCGGACCACGGCAGACAGCTTGCCGCGCTCGTCGACGAGCTCGGCGTGCCGGGCGGCGCCGTCACGCGCGGCATCCGCCAGCGTCTGGCGTGCCTGCGTCAGCACGGCATCCGCCTCGTCGCGGGCCAGCATCGCCTCGAGCACGGCATCTTCCACCGTGGCCAGGCGCCGCTTGAGCGAATCGGTCTCCCGCTGGAGGTTCTGCACCTCCCGAGGGTTCTTGAACGCGCCACCGTACAGCTTCTGCTCCTCGGCGTGCACATGCGCCTGGAGGTCTTCGCGCTCCGCGGTGCGTGCGCGCAGGATGCGGTCCGCCTCCGCGAGCGCCGCCTCCGCCGAGCGGATCGCCGCCTCGGCCTCGGCGATGGCGGGGCTGGCGGCGAGCGCCGCGGCGACCCGGCTCAGGCGGGCGAGGGCGGCATCCCGAGTCAGGTCGAGCTTTTGGAGATCCAACAGGAGTCTGGTGCGCGACATGTTGCCTTCTCTCGGACCGGTCGGACGTTCCGCGGCGTGCGCCGCCATCTCGGCCGGCATGAACCGTGATTCTACCGACCGAAGGGCAATCCGACCAACGTGTTCGGCCCGGCGCCGCGGGCGAGCACATGCGGCATCTCGGGGCAAGCACCGTTGCGCCGATGATCATCGTTACCAGACATTTACCGATGGATACAGGGTCATGCCCGTGAAGTCAGCTATGCTCATTGCCGGCGGTGGTGCCAGCGCGCTGCAGCTGCGGGCGGCAGGCTTCTGGGATTCGCCGACCGCCGGGGCGGTTGCCCGGCATTCGACGATGTGGGAGATGGAGGAGCAGACAAGATGACACGCGCACGCGACACCGTATCCGAAAAGATCGATCACCTGTTCCGCACCGTCCGCCGGGCGGACGGTCGCGAGTTCACCTACGACGACGTCGAGCGCGGCACGGAGGGCCGGGTCTCGCGCTCGTACGTCTGGAAGCTGCGGCACGGCCGAAACCGCAACCCGAGCCTCGATGTCATCGAATCGATGAGCGAGTTCTTCCGGGTGCCGCCCGAGTACTTTTTCGAAAAGGGCGATTCGGGGCAGGGCCGTGCGGCCGAGCTCGCCGCGGCCGCGGCCCTGCTGCAGGACCCGTCGGCCCGGCTGGTCAGCGAGAAGATCCGTGGGCTGAGCCCGACCTCGATGGAAGCCGTGCAGGGCCTGATCGACAACCTGCACGCCATCGAGGAGTCGCGCGGGCGTGCAGCACCGCATCGCAACGGCCATACGCCGGAGGCCGAAGGGCAGGCGCGCGGGAGCTGAGCGTTGGAGGTGCCGGCCGGCCCGTGGTAACATCCGCCCGCGATGCCAACGGATGCTGCCCGGGAGGACCGGCACGATCTCTGACACCTTGCGGCGCCAGGCAGCCCACCCGTGCGGCTCCCGCGCGCGGGCCCGATGCGGGTGACGGGCGCACCGCCGGGGACGCTGGCCGCCTCGGCCACGCCGGACGCGCGGGGGACGGCCCCCGCGCAGCGCGCCGGCCTGGCATGGCCCGTCGTGCCGCTTGTGCTGACCGCCTCCTACGTCGCCCAGCCGCAGGTCATCCCGTGGATCGGCGCCGCGATCGCGGGGATCGGCGTGTTGGGCGCTGTCGCCCTGGCGCTCGACGCGCGGGCCGGCTGGCGCGCCCACGCCGCGCTGGCCTCCGGCACGGGCGCCCTCGCCTTCGCCGTCTACGCGCGGACGCTGTCGCCGACCACCGACGTGGCCGACAGCCTGGAGCTCCAGGTGGTGGCGCATCTGCTGCGGTTCGCCCATCCCCCCGGCTATCCGCTGTACACCCTGCTGGGAAGGGGCTTCACCGCGATCCCGATCGGCGACATCGCGGTTCGGATGAACCTCTTGTCGGCCGTGGCGGCGGGCGCCGCCGTGGCCGTGCTCTACCTCGTGGCGGCTCGGCTCACGGGCCGGGCGCCGGCGGCCCTTGCCGGCGCGCTGGCGTTCGCGTTCTCGCCGGCGTTCTGGTCGCAAGCGGTCATCACCGAGGTCTACGCCCTCAACGTCCTCATCGTGACCGCGGTCTTCGCGGGCCTGACGTGGTGGGCCGCGCCCGCGCCCTGCGTCCGGCGGTGCGACGGACGGCTCGCCCTCGCGGCCTTCGCGGCCGGCCTGGGCGCCTGCCACCACGTGACGATCGTCTTCACGGCCCCGCTCGCCGCCGGCACCGTGCTGTGGCGCGATCCCGGCCTCGTGCGCCAGCCGCGCCGCGTCGCCCGCCTGGCGGCGGCGTTCGGGCTCGGGCTCACGCCGCTCTTGTACTTCTTCGTGCGCTGGCCGGCCGTGTACGGCCGGCCAGCGACGGTCGGCGAAGTGTTGCGTTATGTCACCGCGAGTGACTACGGCGGGCTCTTCGACCCGGCGTGGCCGTGGCGCGACGCGTCGCGGCTGTGGATGGTGGCGATCGACGTCGTCACACAGTATGGTCCGATCGGGATCGTCCTGGCGGCGGTGGGCGTGGCGTGGCTGGGCCGACGCAGCGCGGGCTGGGCCGCCGCGTGGGCGGCGACGTGGCTGGCGTATGCCGCGTTCCGAGCCGGCTACCACGCGTGGGATGGCTGGGTCGTCCTGCTCCCGGCGCAAGCGATCCTCGGCGTGTGGATCGCGGCCGGCCTCGCGGCCGTGGCCGGCGCGGCGGAACGGGCGACGTCGCGTCTCGCCGCCACGGCACACGCGGCCGGCGTCGCGCTCGCGTGGACGGCCGCGCTGGCGGTGCCGGTCGCCCAGCTCTGGTCGCACGGTCAGGAGCTGGACCGCAGCGCCGGGTGGTCCGGCGCCGCCGTCGGGCGCGCGGCGCTGGCGCAGCCGATCCCGCCCGGATCGGCGATCGTGGTCGACCCGCAGCTTGGCTCGGCCCTGCTGTACCCCCAGCTGATCGAAGGCGTGCGGCCCGATGTCGCCGTGGCCTACCTCGACACGCCGTCCGGCCGCGAGACGCTCGCGGCCGCGGCCACGCGCGCGGCGCCGGTGTTCCTCCTGGGCGTTCGGCCGCCTGCGGAGGGCGCCTACCACTTGCGCAGCTGGGGGCCGCTCGTCGAGCTCGGGCAATCGCCCTGGCAGGCCCCCGGCACGGTGCCGCACCCGGTCGGGCACCCGCTGCCCGGCGGCCCGGCCGTCACGCTGGTGGGCTTCGCGCTGGATCCCGGACGCGGTCTCGTGGCCGGCGCCGACGTCGACGTCACGCTGGTGTGGCAGCGCCACGCGCCGGGGGCCGGCGGCGGAACGCCGGCCCCGCGCGCCGGCGATCGCGTGTGGCTGGCCCTGACCGCCGCGGGCGGCGTGCCCGTGGCGCTCGACGCGGGCGAACCGGTGGATGGCCTCTTCCCGTTCGCGCGCTGGGGCCCCGGGGAGGTCGTGTCGGACCGCCGCCGCCTGACGGTGGACGTGACGGCGCCGCCGGGCCGCTACGACCTCGTGGCGGCGGTGGCGGCGCCGGGGGAGGCCGACGATGCCGTGCGGACGCGCGCGACCCGGATCGGCACGGTGACGGTCGGGCCGGCCGGCAGCGGTCTGGCGGCACGGGTCGGCCGCCCGGTCGTGGCGGATTGGGATGGGCGGGTGCGGCTCTTGGGCTGCGACGCGCCCGCAGCGGTCCGGCCGGGCGATCCGGTCGAGGTCGTCTTGTACTGGCAGCGGCTGGCCCACGCCGGGACCGCCGACCGCGACACGGCGGCGGCCATGACCGCCGCGGTCGGCGCCGGCACGGCCGGTCGCGTCGAGGTCGGCCTGCCGGGCACGGAGGGTTGGCCGACCGGGGCCGTGACCGCGACCCGGCACCGCTTCGTCGTCCCGCCCGGCGTCCGGGCGGGCCGGCTGCCGATCACGCTGACGGTGTCGGCGGGCGGCACGCGGCTGCCTCGGCGGGGCCTGCACGGGTTGATCTGGCGCACGTCGCCGCTGCCGATCGGCAGCGTGACGGTGCGCACGGGCTCGCCCGGGCTGGACGCCCCGCGGGCGTTCGCCGACGGCATCCGCCTCGTCGGGCTCCGCGCCGATCGCGTGCTCACGCCGGGCCGGCGCGCATGGATCGGGTTGACGTGGGAGGCCCGCCAGGCGCCGCAGGGGCGCTACAAGCTCTCCGTCCAGCTTCTCGGCGCCGACCACGGGCGCCTCGTCAACGTCGATCGCGAGCTCCTGCACGGGGCCCGCCCGACCAACACCTGGCGGCAGGGCGATCTCGTGCGGGACTGGTTCCCGCTGGACGTCCCGGCCGATGCGCCCGCCGGCGGTCACTGGCTGCAGGTCCAGCTCTACGACGGCACGACGCGCGAGCCGCTCGCCGTCCTCGACGGCGATGGCCGGCCGGCCGACACGCGCGTGCTCGAGGGGGCTTATGTGGCCCCGACCGCCGTCCGGCCGATCGCGAACGCGACCGATGTGGGCTTCGGGGACGCGCTCGCGCTCCGGGGCTACGCCATCACCGGCGGGGCGCCGGCGGAGCAGGGCGGCGACATGCACGTGGTGCTGCGCTGGGCGGCACGCCGGCCGCTCGCGGACGACCGCACGCTCTTCGTGCACCTCGTCCACGTCGACTCCGGCGGCCGGGCGTCTCTGGTCGCCCAATGGGACGGCCAGCCGTTCGGCGGCGCCTTCCCGACGAGCCTCTGGCCACCTGGCCTGCCGATCGACCTGCCGGTGACGCTGGCGGTCCCGCCGGAGCGGCCGCCAGGCCGCTATCGGCTGGCGGTGGGATGGTACGATCTGGCGACCGGGGCGCGGCTCCCGCGCGCCGACGGCGGTGACGCCTTCGAGATCGACGTGCCTGAGAGGCCTTGACGCGCGCGGGCCGCGGGATGGCGCGGAGGCATGCCGTCGGCGGGCATGCCGAGGCTCACTCGCCCGCCGCGCGCCCCGCCGGCGCCGCCCGCACGGCCACGGGGCCGTGGCGCTCCGTCTGGCCCTGGGTGTCGATCGCGTCGATCCAGTATCGAACCGCCGCGGCCGGTGCGTCGCGGTCGACGAACCGATAGCGGGCGCCGGCGACGGCCGTGCCGCGCGCGGCGATCAAGACGGGGGTCAAGACCGCCTCGGGGCCGGAGGAGGCGGGCTGCCGGATCACCCGGAAGCCGGCGTGATCCATCTCCGCCGCCGTCGACCAGCTCACCTCGACCGCTGCCCCGAGCCGCCGGCCGGCAAGGCGGTCGAGCACCACGGCCATCGGCGTGTCGTCGAGGTGGAAGGCATCCTGTTCGACGCCGTCGACCGAGACGAACCGGCCGTCGACGGCCGCATCGGTCACCGTGAGCCGCAACGCGCCGCGGAGGCTGTTGTAGCGGGCCTGGCTGCCGGCAACGGGCGCGCCGAAGCCGTAGGGCGGCGCGCCCCCCAACCCGGCGACGAGGTACGTCACGCCGTCGCCGAGCTGGATGCGCTCGTAGGTGTGGTCGTGGCCGGCGAGCACGAGGTCCGCGCCCCAGGCCGCGAAGGGCCACTGCATCCCGGGGGTGCTGCCGTGGAAGCTGCTCGACGAGTACGGCGGGTGGTGGAAGTACACGACCTTCCACTTGGCGGACGACGCCGCGAGCTGGGCCTGCAGCCATGCCTGCTGTGCGGCCCTGTCGGTGGCGTTGCGCAGCGCCTCGTCGCTGTCGACGACGAAGAAGTGCGCCGGCCCGCGGAGGAAGTCGTAGTAGCGCTCGCTGCCGGAAGACCCGCTGCCCGGGATGCCGGCCCCGGGCAGGCTGAAGTAGCCGAGGTACGCACCCACGCCGGCGTCGCTGTAGTCGTGGTTGCCGAGCGCGGGAAAGAAGCGGTTGACGGCGGCCAGGCCGCTCGGGCAGAAGCTGCCGGTGGTGGTGACGTCCTTCAAGAACGCGCAATAGTACTGCCCGGTGCTCCGGTCGTACCGCTTCGCCGGGTCCGGCTCGCCTGCCGCGCCGTAGTAGTCGTCGCCCACCGCGAGGATGAAGTCGGGGTTCCACCCCCCGATCAGCGTCGCCACCGCGAGCGCGTTCGCGTCCGCCGTGCCGTAGTCGCCGATGACCGCCAGCGTGACCGTGGATGCCGGGTGATCCGGGGCCGTGGGCCGATCGCCGCCCATCGATCGCGGGGTCTCGGCGCTCACGCACCGGGAGAATCCGGCCAAGAGGGCGGTGGCGGCAACGGCGGCACCGCACAGCGTCGCCCACCGCCGGCCGGACCGGCCAATCGCGCGTGTCATGCCCACCTCCGATCGCCGGCTCCGGCCGGCCGTCTCACGCCGTCGCGCCGCCGGCGGTCACACACCGCCCGACCCGGCCTGGGTCTTGGCCCAGCTGTCGCGCAGTCCCACGGTCTGGTCGAAGACGAGTCGGTCGGCGGCGCTGTCGGCGTCGACACAGAAGTAGCCCAGCCGCTCGAACTGGAAGCGGTCGCCGGGCCGCGCGGCCGCCAGCGACGGTTCGACGCGGCAGTCGGCGAGGATCTCGAGGCCGTGCGGGTCGAGAAGGTCGAGGAAGTCGCCGGCGTCGGCCTCGGGATCGGCCACGGCGAACAGGTGGCCGTACAGGCGGACCTCGGCCGGGACGGCGTGCGCGGCCGACACCCAGTGCAGGGTGCCCTTGACCTTTCGGCCGTCGGGCGCGCTGCCGCCGCGCGTGGCGGGGTCGAACGTGCAGCGCACGGTGGTCACCTCGCCGGTGGCCGGGTCGGTTTCGACCCCGACGCACGTGACGAAGTAGCCGAACCGCAAGCGGACCTCGCGGCCGGGCGCCAGCCGGAAGTACTTCGGCGGCGGGTCGAGCATGAAGTCGTCGCGCTCGATGTACAGCTCGCGCCCGAACGGTATCCGCCGAGTGCCGGCGGCGGGGTCCTCGGGGTTGTTGGCGCCGTCGAGCCACTCGACCTGGCCCGCCGGGTAGTTCTCGATGACGACCCGCAGCGGGCGCAGGACGGCCAGGGCGCGCGGCGCGACGGCGTTGAGGTCGGTGCGCACGGCGTGCTCGAGGCGGGCCATCTCGATGGTGTTGTCGCGCTTGGCCACGCCGATGGCGTCGCAGAAGTCGCGGATGGCGGCCGGCGTGTAGCCGCGCCGCCGCATGCCGGCAAGGGTCGGCATGCGCGGGTCGTCCCAGCCCCGAACGTGCCCCTCGGCGACCAGCTTGAGAAGCTTGCGCTTGCTCATGACGGTGTGCGAGAGGTTGAGCCGGGCGAACTCGATCTGCTGTGGGTGGTGGATGCCGAGCGCATCGAGCAGCCAGTCGTAGAGCGGGCGGTGGTCCTCGAACTCCAGCGTGCAGATCGAGTGGGTGATGCCTTCGATCGAGTCCGACAGGGGATGGGCATAGTCGTACAAGGGGTAGACGCACCACGCGTCGCCGGTGCGGTGATGGGTGGCACGCAGGATGCGGTACAGCACGGGATCGCGCAGGTTGAGGTTGGGAGACGCCATGTCGATGCGGGCACGCAGGACGCGCGTGCCGTCGGCGAACGCGCCGGCCCGCATCCGGGCGAACAGGTCGAGGTTCTCGTCGACGCCGCGCGCGCGGTACGGGCTGTCGCGGCCGGGCTCGGTGAGCGTGCCGCGATGGGCGCGAATCTCGTCGGGAGCGAGGTCGCACACGTAGGCCTTGCCGGCCTGGATCAACGTCACGGCCCAGGCGTAGAGCTGCTCGAAGTAATCGGACGCGAAGTACTCGTGCGCGCCCCAGTCGAAGCCGAGCCACGCGACGTCGCGGCGAATGGCCTCGACGTAGGCGTGCTCCTCCTTGCTGGGGTTGGTGTCGTCGAACCGCAGGTGGCACCGGCCGCCGAGCTCGGCGGCGATGCCGAAGTTGAGGCAGATCGACTTGGCGTGCCCGATGTGCAGGAAGCCGTTGGGCTCGGGGGGGAAGCGGGTGACGACCTGGCCGCCCCACTTGCCGGTCGCCTGGTCCTCGGCCACGATGGCGCGGATGAAGTCGGCGGGCCTGGTATCGGTGGCGGTCATGAGTGGCGATCCCCTGTTGGCGGTCACGGTGTGCTCGGCGTCCGCCGCCGGCAAACCCCGGCAACCGGCGCGGCGCGCGGCATTATAGCCTGGCGGGGCGCCGCCGCGCGCACGCCAGCGCGCACAGAGCGGATCGATGGTACAATCCCACACGCCGGATCGCCGCCGCGGCCCGCGGCAGCGCCGGAGCGCGGGGCGAAGCATGCGACCACGACACCTCGGGCACGGGCGACGGGCACGTCCGCTGCTGCTGGCTTCGGCGGCAGTGCTGGCGACGGCCGTCGCCATCCCTCCACCGCCGGGACGGCCGTCCGCCGCCCCCCCGCCGACATATGCCCAGTCGGCCCCGTCGCCCACCGACATCGGCCGCTACCACCTGGCCGCCGTGTACCAGTCCACCGTCAGCGCGCCGCTCGGGGTGATCGAGAACCCCACCGGCCTGCACGTGGCGAGCGACGGCTCGGTGTTCGTCGCCGACGCCAAGCTGCACCGCGTCCAGCGCTTCACCGCCGACGGCGTGCCGCTCGCCGAGTACGGGCGACCGGGCAACGATCCCGGCCACCTGTACCGTCCGTCCGGCATCGCGGCCGACGTGGCCCACGACCGGGTCTACATCGCCGACACCGGCAACGACCGGCTGTCGGTGCACGCGCTCGACGGCACCTTCATCGAGAACCGCGGCCCGTTCGAGTCGCCCGAAGCCCTGGCGCTCGGCCCCGACCGGCTGCTCTACCTGTACGCGGGCCGCAGCGGGCGGATCCACGTCTTCCAGCCCGGCGGCGGTGAGATCGTCAACTTCGCCATCGGGGCGTTCGTCCTGCGCGAGCCCGGCGTGGCCAGCGGCCTGGCCGTCGACCGTCGCGGCGACATCTTCGTGGCGATGAACCTGGGCGTGCGGGTCTACGGCGCCGACGGGGCCCTCAAGGAGACCGTGAAGTTCCCCGGCGGCGCGCCGGTCACCCGCGACGTCACGTTCGGCGGCGACGGGCGGATGTTCGTCCTCGAGGAGAGCCGCGTCACCTACACCGACGGGCCGCGCGACCTGGCATCGACCTCCGTCGGGCGCGGCGTGCGCGCCATCGCCGCCGGCGACCGCGACACGCTCTACCTGATCGTGCCCGCCTCGCGCGACCTGCCGGCCGGGGTGGTGATGCGGAAGTTCCAGGGCGCGCGGCAGGTCGAGGTCCGGCGCTGGGGGATCCCCGAGACCGTGCTCGGCTGGCTCAACCAGCCCACACGGCTGCAAGTCGGCGCCGACGGTGACCTGTACGTCGTCGACGAGCTCCGGCGGGTCCAGCGCTTCTCGCCGCGCCTCGACGCGGCGCTCGGCCAATGGCGGCTCGCCGGCCTCCAGGACGCCGTCGCCGCGGCGGGGCACGACCTCGTCGTCGGGCGGATTCGGTACGGGTCGAGCGACCAGGCGCCGGACGACCTCGACGCCCCCGCGCCGGGCATGGTGCGGACGCGGCTCGAACGCTATGCGCTGGGCGGTCCGATCGCCCCCGAGACGCTCAAGGCCGAGCCGGCCACGGTGTGGAGCGTCGGGCGCGAGGCGGCGGTCGACGCGGCCGACGCACCGCGGCCGATCGGCATGGCCCATGACGCGCGCTCGGGGCGGACGTTCGTGCTCGACGCCGCCGGCCCGCGCATCGTCGGGGTCGAGGCCGACGGGCGGGCGGCGCCGACCGTCGACCTGCCGGTCGTCGATGCCGGCCTGCCCGGCTACGGCGATGTCGCGGTGGCGCCCGACGGCACGCTTTACGCCCTGCACGTCGCTGCCCGCCGCGCCTTCCGCTTCGCCCCCGACGGCAGGCCGGACGGGTCGGTCGCGCTGCCCGAGTTCCCGTGGCGCATCGACGTCGACCGGGGCGGGCACCTCGTCGTCCCGACCGCCCGCCGGTGGGTGTGGCGGCTGGACCGCGCCGGCCGCGCCGTCGACGTGTGGCCCCTGCCGCCGCCGGCGGCCGGCAGCCCGGACCCGCCGAGCGACGTGGCGGTCGACGGGGGCGGCAACGTGTTCGTGCTCGACCAGGCCGCCGCGGCGCTGTACCGCTTCGAACCGGGCGGGGCGCCGGCCGGCGCCGCGCTGCCGCCGCCCGGGAGCCTGGGATGCCTGCCGACGGTCCGCGCGGCGGCCGCGCCCGAGCACGCCCTCGTCGGCGCCGCGGTCACCGTGACCCTGACCATCGGGGGCGCGTGCGCACCGCACCGCCGCTCCGGCGAGCGGCCGGCCGTGCTGCTGCGGTCGGCGCGCGTCGCCCTGTCGCTGCCGCCGGGCGCCGTGCCGCTCGCCGGCAGCGTCGAACCACCGGCACACCTGTCGGAAGGACGATTGACGTGGGCGCTCGCCGACGTCGGTGTGGCGGGCACCCGGGTCCGCTACGCGGTGACGGCGCGCGACCCGGGGCCGGCGGCCTGGCCGGCCGACGCACGGCTGGACTACCTCGACGGGTGGTTCAACTTCGGCTCGCTGGCCGTGCCGCCGGCCGAGGTCGACGTCGTGCCGCGGCCGGCGCCGTCGACACCGCGGCCCACGGCGGCGCCCACCGCCACGCCGGCCCCGCCGCCGACGGCGACGCCATGGCCGATCGGCCGGCGTGCGTTCCTGCCGTGGACGGCGATTGACGCCCCCTGACCGCTGCGCTAGGATAGCCGGCGGGCCGCCCCGACGTCCCGGCCCGGTGCATCCCGACCCCACGATGGCGAGGCTCCCATGATCCTAGATCCGCCGACGGTGGCCCGATCTCCCCGCGGGCCGTTTGGCAGCGCGCGCGCCGGCCTCGGCGTGCTCTTCGGGCACGGGTTGACGCTGGCGCTCGTCGTGATCATCGGGGCGCTCGGCGCGCTGCTCGGCGTGGCGGCGGTGGTGGTGCCGGCGGTCGCGGCGGGCGCCGTCATCCCGGCGGCCGCGGCGGCCGGCCCCGACGTGCGGTGGCTGGCCGGTGCGCTCACGGTGGTGCTGGGGATCCTGGCGATCCCGTTCTTCGTGGTGTGGGTGGCGGGTGGTGCCGGCGCGGTCATCGCGGCCGTCGGCGCGGCGGTCACCGGGCGCCCGCAAGGCGCGACGGCGGCCTACGGCGCCGGCCTGCAGCGGGCGCTGCCGCTGGTCGGCGGCGCCGTCGTCACACAGGTGATCCGGTTGCTGGTCTGGCTGCCGGGCTACTTCGCGCTGCTGGCGGCAGGCTTCTTCTACGCGCTGGGCGCGCGCGACGCCGACCCGCGCCTGCAGCTCCTGGCCGTGCCGTTCGCCGTGGCGTTCCCGATCATCCTGGCCGGGCTCGTCCACGTCCACCTCCGCCTGTCGTTCACGCCGTTCGCCGTGATCCACGAGGACCGCGGCCCGATCGGCGCCGTCGAGCGCAGCTGGGCGCTGACGCGGGGGCGGACGCTGCAGCTGGCGGCGACGGCGGCGGTGGTGGTGGTGGCGATCGCGCTGCTCTTCGCGGGGGCGATCGCCCTGATCCGGACGCTCGGCCTCACCCCGGACGTGGCCAACGGGATGATCGCCGACGCCGGCCTGCGCCTGGCGGCGGCGCTGGGCCGCGGGCCGGACGTCGGCTACTCGGCTGCCGTCGCGCTGGCCATGGGCGTCAACGCCGCCGTGCTGGCGGGCATGCTCGGCATCGCGCTGTGGGTCGTCAGCGTCTGGTCGGCGTTGTACTGGGACGCGCGAGCCCGCGAGGACGCCGGTGCGGTCGGCCCCGCGGCGGATCGGACCGGCGCCGCGGCTCCGGCCGACGCGCCGACGGCGCTCCCGATGGCGGCCGGAGCCGGCATGGCCAGCGGCGATGCGGCGATCCCGGCGCCGCCCGGCGTCGACGTGGCCGCGGTGTCGGACATGCCGCCCGCCCGCCCGCCGGATGCCGAGGAGATCGCCCGGATGCGCGACATCGACCTGGCATGGTCGTACACGCAACCACCCGAGACGCCCGAGCCGCCCGCCGAGCCGCCCGCCGAGCCGCCGTGGTCCGCGCTGCCGATCGCCTCGCAATCGTCGGACGACGCATTCGCGGTGGAAGCCGAAGCCTCGCCGGATGCCGACACGTGGGTGCCGAGCGATCTCGGCGCACCGGCAGCGGCGCCCGAGCCGCCGGAGGCGGCGTGGGCGGACGACGCGCCCGGATGGGCGATGCTCCCGACGGTGGACGAGGCGCCGACACCGGCGGCGGACATCGGCGATCGCGCCGTCGCCTCGGACACGGGCGGGGTCGCCGGGGAAGCCGCGGCCGAGGCCGCGGCCGGGCGCGACGACGACGGCGACCCGGTGCAGGCAGCAGACGTGGACCGCTTCACCGACGAGGGCGGGGCGGCGCCGGACGCCGAGCGGGGAGGCGCGGCCAAGGAGGCCTGACGCCGGCCTCCGTCGGCCCACGCGGGTCGGGCGATCCGGCGCCCGCCGACGGCGCCCCGGCCCTCACCTCCCGCCCTACGCCACCGTCTCGAGGTACGCGGCCAGGATGTCGCGTGCCGCCGCAAGGTCGGTCTTGTGGACCATCTCGGTGACGGTGTGGATGTAGCGCGTGCCGACGACGATGCCCACCGCACGCGCGCCGGCCGCCGCCTGCTGCGCCGCCGCGCCGTCCTGGCCGCCGGCCGCCAGGATCGTGCGCTGGTAGGGGATCCCGCGCGCCTTCGCCAGGGCCTCGATCTCGCGGACCAGGCCGACGTCGGCGATGAACGACGAGTCCTTGAGGTGCAGCCCGAAGCCCTTGCCCTGCACCGTCACGCGCTCGGCCTCCGGCACGCCGGGGGTGTCGCACGCCAGCGTCACGTCCAGCCCGAGGCCGATGTCGGGCTTGACCGCGTAGGCCGACGTGCGGGCGCCGCGCAGGCCGACCTCTTCCTGGACCGTGAACGACACCTGGATCTCACACGCGTGGCCGTTGCCGGACGCCACGAGCTGGCGAACGGACTCGATGCCCAGCCAGCACGCGACACGATTGTCCATCGCCTTGCTGACCAGCTTGTCGCCGATCTCGATCAGCGGCTCGTCCATCACGACGAAGTCGCCGACCTGCACCTTGGCCTTGACGTCGTCGGCCGGCAGGCCGAGGTCGACGAAGAACTCCTTGACCTCCGGCACCTTCTTGCGATCCTCCGGCGAGCTGATGTGGACCGGGCGCCCGCCCGGGTTCATCACGCCCTTCAGGTCGCCGTTGTCGGTGCAGACCAGCACGCGGCGCGAGAACAGGTTGCGGGCGTCGAAGCCGCCGACGGGGTTGACCCACAGCCAGCCCTTTTCGTCGACGTGCGAGACCAGAAACCCGATCTCGTCCATGTGGCACAGCAGCATCACCCGCGTGGGCGGGTCGGCGGGCTGGCGCCCGCCGGCCGGCCGCGGGTCGCGCCGGCAGATCAGCGAACCCATCGGGTCGACCGTGACCGCGTCGAAGAGGTCGGCGACCTCGTGGTGGATCAGGTCGCGCACGCGCTCCTCGCGGCTGGGCACGCCCGGCGTCTCGCACAGGCGCCGCAGAAGGTCGATGTTCATGTGGGGCAGCTCCGATGGCATGAGGTGAATGGATGGGATGGGTTCGGGATCTAGAACGCCCGTGCTACAATGGTTCGCGATGACATCGCGACTCGGCCCGCGGCGCGCGTCAGGCGCGCCCGGCGGGCGATTCTCCTGCCGTCGCCGCGAAGACACGGTGGGCACCCTTCTGGCGGACGGTCAGTCGCCCGCGGCGCTGCTCGGTCCTGAGCGCCGCGAGGATGGCCGGCTCGCCGTGGTCCCGAAACGCGACGACGATCTTGTCGCGCGTCTTCGGGGCGGCGCAGAACGCGACGATCGCGTTCCCGAGCCGGTCGACCGGCTCGGGCAGTCGCCGGCGCGGGAAGACCACGGTCAGGCCGGGGTTGGGGTCGACGCACGCCTCGCCGGGCCGGAAGTCGAGGCAGTCCGGGTGCTCGGAGAGCAGCTCGCGCAGCCGCAGGCGGATCTTGCTCGTGCCGCCCGAGGCGCCGTGGCCGTGGACGACGCGGATCTCGGCGTCGCTCGCCGCGACCGCGTCGTTGTAGGCGCGCGTGAAGCGCGCGAGCCCCTCGACGACGGAGCAGCCGTGCAGGTCGATCTCGGTGCACATCGGCGATATTGTAGCCCAACGGCCGCGCCTTCCGCGCGCGGCCGCGTATGCTAACATGCGGGCCGGGCCGGCCCGCGACGCCAGGAGGATCCCCCATGGAAGAAACCCCCGAGTACGGCGCGCTCGACGCGGTCGAGTTCGCCGAGAACCCCGAGCCGCGTTGCGCCGTGGTGCTGCTCCTCGACACGTCGGGCTCGATGCAGGGCCGCCGCATCGCCGAGCTCAACCAAGGGCTGCGCGTGCTCGACGCGGCGCTCAAGGCCGACCCGCTCGCCGCCCTGCGGGTCGAGCTGGCGGTGATCGCCTTCGGCGGCCATGCCCGCGCGCTCGACGTGCGCACGCCGGGCGGCGGCGAGATCGCCGCCGACGCCGACACGGCCTTCGTCACGCTCGACGCCTTCCACCCGCCCGAGCTGCACGCCAGCGGCGAGACGCCGCTCGGCGACGCCGTCCGCCAAGGGCTGGCGCTGGTCCGGGGCCGCAAGGCGCTCTACCGCGCCAACGGCATCGACTACTTCCGGCCGTGGATGTTCCTCATCACCGACGGCCATCCCACGGACCGCGACTGGGAGTCGGCGGCGGCCGACGTCCAGGCCGAGGAGGGGCGTCGCGGCGTGTCGTTCTACGCCGTCGGCGTCGAGGGGGCGGATCTCCAGAAGCTCGCGCGGTTCAGCGCCGAGCGCGCCCCGCTCAAGCTCAAGGGCCTGGCCTTCGGCGACCTCTTCCAGTGGCTGTCGCAGAGCCTGGCCGCGGTGTCGCAGTCGCGCCCGGGGGACCAGACGCCGCTGCCCCCCGTCGGCTGGGGCACGGCCGGCTGACCCGGGCGATGCAGGGCACGGTCGCGCCGGCCGCGGACGGCGGCCCGGCATCGGCCTGGCGGGTGGTCGGCGCCTCGGTGGCCGGCACCGGGCACGTCCGTTCCGGGCTCCCGTGCCAGGACGCCCACGCGTTCCGGGTGCTGCCGGACGGCACGCTCGTGGCGGCCGTGGCGGACGGCGCCGGCTCCGCCGCCCGGGCGGCGGAGGCCGCCGCCGCGGCCGTGGCGCACGCCGTCGCGGCGATCGCGGACGCGCTGGGCGCGGCCGTGGCCGTGGCGGACCCCGCACGGAACCGCGGGCACGGCATCGGGGGCATCGGGAGCGACCTGGGCATTCCGCCGGACACGGGCGGGGTGCGGGAGACGGGCCACGGCGGCGACATGGCCGCCGACGGCTACCGCCTGGCGCTGGACACCGGCTTCCGCGCCGCGCGCGCCGCGCTCGAAGACCTGGCCGTGGCCACCTGGGAGCCGCTGCGGGCGTTCGCGTGCACGCTGACGTGCGCGGTGGCCGGGCCGGACGCCCTGGGCGTCGCCCAGATCGGCGACGGCATCGCGGTCGCCCGCCGCGACGGCGGCGACCTGTTCGCCGCCAGCCGGCCGCAGAAGGGCGAGTACGCCAACGAGGCGCACTTCCTGACGCGGGCCGACGCGCTGGCACGCGTCGAACACACCGTGGCGTCCGGGAGGGCCGACGCCGTGGGGCTGACCACCGACGGGCTCTTGCGGCTGGCGCTGCGCTGGCCGGAGCTGGCGCCGCACGCCCCGTTTTGGACCCCGCTCCTGGCGTTCGCCGCGCGGGCGGGCGACCCGACGTGGGCGGGCGCGCAGCTCGCCGGCTTCCTCGGCTCCCCGCGCGTGGCGGCGCGCACCGACGACGACACGACGCTGGTCCTGGCCGTCCGCGGGGGCTCCGGGACGGCTGGCGGCCCGTGAACGTGTACACGGCCGCGCGGGCGCCGGTGGCGCTCGGCGACCTCGTCGCACGCGGCGGCGAGGCCTCGGTGTACCGCGTCCGGCGGCGCGACGCCGTCGTGGCCAAGATCTACACCCACCCCCGGGCCGAGACGCACGCCAAGCTGCGCCGGATGCAGGCCAGCCCGCCGGCCGACCCGACGGTGGCCATCGGGCATGCCTCGATCGCCTGGCCGCAGACGCTGGTCTACGACGACCGCGGGCAGGTCGCCGGCTACCTCATGCCGTTCATCCGCGACGCCGCACCCGTCGTCGAGGTCTTCAACCCGCGCCGGCGGGCGGTGCGCATGCCGGGCTTCAGCGCGGCCTACCTGCACCGGACGGCGCGCAACCTCGCCTCGGCGCTGGCGGCGCTGCACGCGCGCGGCTACGTCGTCGGCGACCTCAACGAGCGCAACATCCTGGTCACGCCGCGGGCGCTGGTGACGCTCATCGACTGCGACTCGTTCCAGGTCGAGCACCGCGAGGGCGGGACGATCGTGACGCATCCCTGCCCTGTCGGCCGGCTGGAGTACACGCCGCCCGAGCTGCAGGGGCAGGCCTTCCGCGACATCCGCCGGCTGCCGGAGCACGACGCGTTCGGGCTGGCGGTGCTGGTCTTCCAGCTCGTGATGGACGGCAACCACCCCTTCCGCAGCGCATGGGTGGGGTCCGACGAGCCGCCGTCGATCGAGGCCAAGATCGCGCGCGGCTGGTTCCCGTGGGCCGACATCGGCGTGCCCGCCGTGGCCCCGCCTCCCAACGCGCCGGACCTCGATCGGCTGCACCCGGACCTGGTCGAGGCGTTCATGGCCGCCTTCGTCGACGGCCACGCCCGCCCGGGGTCGCGGCCGACGGCCGAGGAGTGGGCCAACCACCTCGCAACCGCCGAGGCGCACCTCGTGGTTTGCCGGTCGGGTCACGTGTTCGGCGACCACCTGCGCCGCTGCCCCGCGTGCGGGCAGCGGCGGGACCGGCCGGCCGTGGCGGACGCGGCGCCGGCAGGGCGGGGCGGCCCTGCGCCGGGCACGCGTCCCGCCGCTGGAGCCACCTCGCGCAGGTCGGTCGGGGGCGGCGGCGGCTGGATCGGGCGCACGCTCGGCGCGGTGGGCCTGGCGCCGGGGCCTGGCGCCCGACAGGGCGGGCCCAGCCCCCGTGCGGGACATTCTCCGGGCGCGCACCCGGCCCCGGCTGCGGTGCAACCGGCGGCGTCGACGGTGCCGGCGGCAGCGGTGAAGGCCTCGGGGGCGGCACGCGGTGGGTCCGGCATCCCGGCGCCCCCTGCCGCCCTCGGGCCCCCCACGGCCTGGGCGACCGCGGCCGGGGCGGCGGAGCCGGCGGGCTCGCGGCGACAACGGGCCGTGTGGGCGGCAGCGCTCGCGGCCGGGGCGGCGACGGTCGCGGTCGGGGCGCGTTCGGTGCTGGCCGGGCTCGTCGACCCGGCGAGCGGCTGGATCGCCGGGCTGGCGGCCGCCGCGGGCGTGCCGCCGATCGAGGTGTGGGCGGCCGGCGTCGGCGGGCTGGCGCTGGCGGTGGTGACGCTGTTCCGCAGCGCCGCGCACGCCCCGGACTGGCGGCTGGGCCAACCCCTCGCGGCGCACGTGGCGCGCCGCACGGGCGCCGGCCTGTGCGGCTGGGCGGGCGGGTGGTGGGCGGCCGCGGCGGCCGCGGCGGCGCTGGGCATGTCGACGGCGGGGGCCGACGCGGCGCGGGCGGCCGCCGCGGGCCTCGCGCCGGCCACGCCGGGGCCGGCGGCCGGGGTCGATGCGGCCGGTTGGGTCCTCGGCTGGTGCCTCTACGGCGCCGTCGCGGGGGCGCTCGGCGAGTGGCTCGACGACACGCCGCTCGGGCGCGCGGGCACCGCGGCCGTCTTCGGCGCCGTGGGCTGGCTCGGGGCGCGGCTGGCGGGGGCGCTCGGCGGCGGGTGAAGGGTGGGCGGCTCCGACGCGCCCCCTCGCGCCGGCGGCCCACGGTCACACTCCGCGCCCCCCGATCGTCTCGGTCCCGCCCCTATGCGCGGCGGTCGCACCGCCGCCACCCCTCGTCTCGAGCGACAGGAGGTCGGCCGATGGGATCGGGACGCGCACCCAACTTCGCGATCGAGCTGCGGCGCCTCGCGGTGGCGGCCTGCGCCGTCGCGGTGTCCGGCATCGGCGCGGTCGTCGCCGCCCCGGCGGCGCCGCGTGCTGCGCCGCCGGATGTCGAGACGGCCTGTCGGGGCACCAACCCGTACCTGGTGACGACGTGCTTCTTCGTGTACGGCAACACGACGAACTTCAAGGACCTCGACAGCCCCGCCATCCTGGCCTTCCGCGACACCCCCTCGGACGCCCCGCAATACGCGCTGGCGCGGCAACGCGACGTCGGCACCGTGTGGGGGCTGGCGTACAGCCGGGCCGAGCACGCGGTCTACGCCGCGGCCTACCAGAAGCGCGGCGCGTTCTTCGGCCCGGGCGGGCCGGGCGCGGTGTATCGGGTGGACGTGGCCAGCGGCGCGGTCACGCGCTTCGCCGACGTGCCGAACGCCGGCGAGAACCACCACGACAACCGGCAGGCCGGCCCGGACGTGATCGCACGGCGTTGGGCAGGCAAGAACAGCCTCGGCGACATCGACCTCGACCCGAGCGGGACCGAGCTGTACGTCATGAACATGGCGGACCGCCGGATCTACCGCTACGCCGTCCCGTCGGGCCAGCTTCTCGGCAGCTTCGCCCATGGCGCCGCCACCGCGGGCTGGGTCGCCGACGCCCGGCCGTTCGGCCTCAAGGCCCACGGCGGCCTCGTCTACCACGGGGTCGTCCATTCGGCGCAGGAAAGCCGGGCCCGCGACGACCTCGCCGGCTACGTGTACGCCAGCCGGCCGGACGGCTCCGCGATGCGGCTCGTCGCCCAGTTCCCGCTCGGGGGCCTGCGCGGCCACTTCCGGGCGCCGGACTGGATGAACCGCGGCCAGACCATCCCGCTCCGCTGGCAGCCGTGGGTGGACGTGTACCGGACGCTCGGCGACCACGAGGCCGATGCCTACGGTGTGTTTCCGATGCCGATGCTCAGCGACCTCGAGCTTACGGGCACCGGCGACCTCGTGCTCGGCCTGCGCGACCGACTGGTCGACACCACGTCGTCGCAGTACGCCGCCCAAAGCGACGAGGGCTTCGGGCTCGGGTTCGGCGACATCCTCCTCGCCCGTGCGGCCGGCGACACGTGGCGCGCGCCCGACCCGGCCGAGCACTACGACGACCGCGCCGGCCTGGGCGACGAAAGCGGGCAGGGCGGGCTCGCCGCGCTGACCGGGCCGGACACGGTGGTCGGCAGCGCGTTCGGCATCAGCTTCGACCGGATGAGCTTCGAGATCCCGTCGGGCGGCGCGTTGTGGTTCGACAACCCCACCGGCAGCCGGGTGCGGCGTGAGGACGTGTGCCAGCCTGTGGGACCGGTGCCGCTGGCGCTCGGTCGGACCATCATGCTGGGCGGTCGGGTCGGTGGCGCGCCGCTCGGGCTCGACGACGACTCGGTGCTGCCGAGCGGCGCGAGCATCGGCGACGTCGAGGTTCTGTGCGGCGAGGCGCCGAGCGCGACACCGCCGCCGACCGACACCCCGACCCCGACGGCGACCTCGACCGCAACCCCGACGCGCACGCCGACGGCCACGCCGAGCCCGACGCAGACGCGGACCCACACCCCTACGGCCACCCCGACGGCCACGTCGACGCCGACCCCCACGCCGAAGCCGCGCCCGGTCTACCTCCCGCTGGCGCTGCACGAGCCGCCGTGCGCGGTCGAGGCGCCGCGCATCGACGTCGTCCTCGTCATCGACGCGTCGTCGAGCATGCTCGAGCTCACGCGTGCCGGCCGGACCAAGATCGACGCCGCCCGCGCGGCCGCCCGGCTGTTCCTCGAGCAGCTCGACCTGCCGGCCGACCAGGCCGCGATCGTGGCGTTCAACGCTTCGGCCACGCTGTCGCAGGCGCTGACCGGCGACCGCGCGGCCCTGCTCGCCGCGCTCGACACCATCGCGACCGCGCAGCTCACCCGCATCGACCTCGGCATCCGCACGGCCCAGGCCGAGCTCGCCGGCCCGCGCCGCCGCCCCGGCCACCGGCCGGCGATGGTCGTCCTCACCGACGGCCGCAACAACCCCGAGCCGGTGGCGTCGGCCGTGGCGGCGGCGGCCGCGGCCAAGGCGGCCGGCATGCGCGTGTTCACGATCGGCCTCGGCGACGACGTCGAGGCCGAAGCGCTCGCCGCGATGGCCAGCGCGCCCGGCGACTTCTTCGTCGCGCCGGACGGCGAGGACCTGGCGGCGATCTACCGTGCCATCGCCGGCGCCGTCAAGCCGTGCCCCGACTACTGGCCGGCGGCCGCACCGTGGGCGATCTCCGACAGCGCCAGCCAGCGCTCGAGCGCACGCTCGAGCGCCGTGCCGGCGGCGGCGAGGTCGGCGCTGAGCGCTTCCAGCCGCGCGAAGTCGCCGCCGCTGGCGTTGATCTCGGCTGCCAGCGCCGCCTGCCGCGCCTCGAGCGCCGCGATCTCGCGTTCGAGCCCTTCGAGCTCGCGCTGCTCCTTCCACGTCAGCTTGCGGGCGGCGGGCGGCGGCGCGGCCGGGTCGGCGCCGCCGGCGGCGGCCGCCCGCGGCGACAGCGGGGTGGGCGCCGCACCGAGCACGCGAGCCGCGCCTGCGCGTCCGCTGCCCGCCGGCTCGGCCGCGCGCAGCCGCATGTAGGTCTCGAAGGGCGCCGGGTAGGCCCCCGACAAGGCGCCACCCTCCATCACCCTCAGCGCGTCGACCGTCCGGTCCAGGAAGTAGCGATCGTGGCTGACGACGACGAGCGCGCCGCCAAAGTGGTCGAGAAAGTCCTCGAGCACGGCCAGCGTCTGGAGGTCGAGGTCGTTGGTCGGCTCGTCGAGGAACAGCACGTTGGGGCGGTGAAGCAGCACGCGCAGGAGATCGAGCCGCCGGCGCTCGCCGCCGCTGAGGCTGCCGACGAAGGTGTGCTGCGCCGGTCCCGCGAACAGGAACCACTCGAGCATCCGCGCCGCCGAGACGCGCTCGCCGTCGGACGTCGTGATCACGGGGGCCTCGCCCTCGATCACCTCGATGACCCGCGCCGCCGGGTCCAGCGCCGTGCTCCGCTGGTCGAAGTAGCCCAGGCGGACCGTGTCGCCCCACTCGACCGCGCCGCCGTCGGGCCGTATGCGCCCGGCCAGGACGTCGAGCAGCGTGGTCTTGCCGGCGCCGTTGGGGCCGACGATCCCGACGCGGTCGCCGGGCGCCAGCGCGAGGTCGACGCCCGCCAGCACCGGCCGCCCTTCGTAGGCCTTGCGGAGCCCGGTGGCCCGCAGGACCTTGGCGCCCAGGCGGCTGGTCGCCAGCGCGATCGACACCCGCTCGGCCCCGCTGTCGTGGCGCAGCTGTTGGAGCGCCTCGACGCGTTGGATGCGCGCCTTCTGCTTCGTCGAGCGGGCCTTGGCGCCGCGCCGCAGCCACTCGAGCTCGCGCCGCAGGAGCCGCTGGCGGTCGTCCTCGGCCTTGGTCAGCCGGGCGTGGCGCTCGGCGCTCTGCTCGAGGTACACGGCGTAGTTGCCGGGGTAGTTGACGAGCGTGCGGCGGTCGAGCTCGACGATGCGGTTGACGACGCGGTCGAGGAAGTACCGGTCGTGCGTCACCATGAGGATCGCCGCCGGCAGCCGCGCGAGCTGCGCCTCGAGCCACGCCAGCGTGTCGGCGTCGACGTGGTTGGTCGGCTCGTCGAGCACGAGCAGGTCGGCCGGGTCGATCAGCGCCCGGGCCAGGGCGACGCGCTTGCGCTCGCCGCCGCTCAGCGTCCCCGCCGGCGCCCCGAAGTCCGCGATGCCCAGGCGGGTCAGGATGGCCTTGGCGGCGGCCTCGGCCGCCCACCCGCCCGTGCGGTCCATCTCGGCGTGCAGCGCCGCCAGCCGTGCCTGGCACGCCGCGTCGCCCGGGGCCTGCTCGAGCCGGCGCACCGCCTCGGCGTGGTCGCGCACCAGCCGCATCGACGGGACGTCGGCGTCGAAGACGTTGTCGAGCACGCTGCGCGCGTCGTCGAGCGCCGGGTCCTGCGGCAGGTAGCGGATGCGGACGCCGCCCCACACCGTCGCCCGGCCGCCGTCGGGCGGCTCCACGCCCGCGACGATGCGCAGCAGGGTGGACTTGCCGCTGCCGTTGGGGCCGATGAGGCCGATCCGATCGCCGGCGTTGACGCGGAGGTCGACGCGGTCCAGCAGCAGCCGCTCGCTGTACTGCTTGGAGACGCCTTCCAGGACGACGAGGTTCACGGCGCCAATGATACAGGATCGATGGTGCTGGCCGAACGGGGCGAAGTCCAGTATCATTATTTATTGTGAAGACATCCAGCAACGAGCCGCACAGGCGAACGACAACCCCATGTACCACAAACTGAATATCGCGCCCGACCGCGCCGTGTATTACCGCTACAATCCCGACGCCGACGTCCTCGCCATCCGCCTGACCCCCGAGTTTGGCCCCGCCACGGAAGAAGCGCTGCCCGATCAGCCCGATGTGACGCTCAGCCGCCATCCGCAGTCCGGCGCCGCCCTCGGGCTGCGCGTCGCGGGCGTCCAGCGGCTGATCCTCGACCTCCTCGTGCGCGATGTCGTGCTGCGCGCGGGGACCCGGCTGGACCTCGGGGCCCACACGCCCGCCGGCGGGTTCGCCGCGCCGTCGACCGCCGCCGGCCCACGCGCGTCGCTCGCGCCTTCCTCGCCCGCCGGCGACGACGGCCACGGTCAGGACGCCGGCGCACCGGGCCGGCGACGCCGCCGGCGTCGCCGGGGCGGTGCCGCCTACGGCCGGGCGGGCGACGACCGCGCGATCGGGGCCGACGCCGCGCCGGCCGACGACGCCATCGGCCCGCCCCCCGCCGTCGACGTGCCGCACGCCGCGACCGCCGATGCGGCGGGCGCCGGCGCGGCCGACATGGGCTGGGACACCGAGCCGCCCCCGGACGCGGCGCCGGCCATCGTCGGGCCCGAGCGCACGGGCGCGGACGCCGAGTCGGCGGCGCGCACGGTCGAGGCCGCCGTCACCCCCACGCCGCCCGACGCCCCGGACTGGGACCGGGCGGCTGCCGCCGCCGATTCCCCGGCCTGGGAGCCGGCGTCCGACGCCGACGACGTCCCGGATTGGGATCAGACGCCTGCCGTCGCCGAGGCCCCGGACTGGGATCGGACGCCTGCCGTCGCCGAGGCCCCGGACTGGGATCGGGCATCCGCCCTCGACGCCGCCGCGCAGGCCGCCGCGTTCGATCCTGACGCGGACGACACCGACGACGACACCGACGACGACACCGACGACGACGACAAGGGCATCGACGACGTGGCGGGGACCGCCGCCGCCAGCGACCAGCCGCGGCGGCGGCGCCGCGGCGGCCGCCGCCGGCGCCGCGGCGGCGACGGCGGGCCGGAAGCCTCTGGCGCCGACGGCGACGTCGTGTACCGATTCGGCGACGACGTCGACGACCGCGACGCCGACGAAGGCTGGGATGACGCCGGGGCGGCCCGGGGCTGGGAGCCGGCACCGCGCGCGGACGCCGCGACCGACGACGACCTCGACCGCCCCGGGGCCCTCGACGCCCTCGAGACGCCCGAGGGGTTCGCGTTCCTCGGCCTCGATGCGCGTCTCGGCAAGGCCATCGCCGCCCTGGGCTTCGAGAAGCCCACCCCGATCCAGGCCGAGGCCGTGCCCGCCGGGCTGGCCGGCCGCGACGTCATCGGCCTGGCGCAGACCGGCACCGGCAAGACCCTGGCGTTCGTCGTGCCCGGCCTCCAGCGCCTGCTGCAGTCGCCCGACCCGCGCCACCGGCCCCGCATGCTGGTGCTCGTGCCGACGCGCGAGCTGGCGGTGCAGGTGGCGCAGGAGACCGAGCGGCTGGCGCGCTTCAGCGACCTGCGCGTCGCCACGATCTACGGCGGCGTCGGCATGGGCCCGCAGATCCGGGCGCTGCAGCACGCCGCCGACGTGGTCGTGGCCACGCCGGGCCGCATGCTCGACCACATCCGGCGCGGCAACGCCGTGCTGGGCGGCGTCGAGGTGCTGGTGATGGACGAGGCCGACCGGATGCTCGACATGGGCTTCCTGCCGGACGTCCGCACGCTGATCCGCAACCTGTCGCGCGACCGCCAGACGTCGCTCTTCACCGCCACCATGCCGCCCGAGATCCAGTCGCTCTCGATGGAGTTCCAGCGCGAGCCGCAGGTCATCGAGATCGCCCGGCGCCGGCCGCCCGAGCAGATCGAGCAGGTGCTCTACCCGGTCGGCAAGCACCTCAAGCCGGCGCTCCTGGCCCACCTGCTCAAGACCGACCCGTCGATGACCAGCGTCCTGGTCTTCACCGAGCGCAAGGTCGACGCCGACATCCTGGCCCGGCAGCTCCGCCAGAGCGGGATCCCCGTGGCCCTCATGCACGGCGACCGCCGCCAGGTCGACCGCGAGCGGGCGCTGCAGCAGCTCCGCAGCGGCCAGTCGCGCGTGCTCGTCGCCACCAACGTGGCCGCGCGCGGGCTCGACATCGACGACATCTCGCACGTCGTCAACTACGACGTCCCGCAAACGGTCGACGAGTACGTCCACCGCATCGGGCGGACGGCGCGCGCCGAGGCCGAGGGCAAGGCCTACACGTTCGTCACGCTCGGCGACGAGACCATGGTGTCGCGCTTCGAGGCCGCGCTTGGCCGCACCCTGACGCGGGCCGTGGTCGAGGGCTTCGACTACGACGTGCCGGCGCCGAACTGGGCCAAGCCGTCCGCCAAGGACGTGATGGCCATGCTCGATCGGCACCAGACGGTGGTGGACCGGCTGCGGCATCTGGGGCGGCGGCGGTAGGGAGATCCGACGAACCTGTTCAGCCGCGCGTCATCCCCCTGCCGAACGCATGGAGGGCAGGTTTCAAACCTGCCCCTACCGGGTCCGGGTCATCGTCGATAGCCGGGGCGTCATGTGCGCATCTGCTCGGCCCGGTCCAACGTCGCCGACCCGGGCCAAACAGGTACGATCCGGCTTCACTCCGCCCCGAACCCGTTGTACGTCACGCTGTCGGCCTGCACGGTCGCGATCGACACGACCACGGCCACCGGCACGTCGCTCTCGATGACCGCCGAGCCCTCGAAGAGCCCGGGCGCGCGGTCGCTGATGCCCGGCACCGCGCCCGTCCACCACGTGTGGGCCCGCCGCCACCCGACGACCCGCGCCGATGCGGCCGCGTCGATGCGGTTCCCGCCGAGGTCGAGGAAGGTGATCTGGACGTTGGCCGGCCGGTTGGCGGGGTCGACGTTCATCACCTGGATGCCGGTCGCCACGCGCGGGACGCGCGCGCCCGGCACGCGCGTGCTGTCGTGGCGCACCACCGGCACGGCCGTGCGGCGGGCGGCGTCCTCCTGCCGCACGGGCATGTAGCCGCTGGCCGATCGCACGACGTTGACGCCGCCCGGGCCGCGCTCGACGCGGACGTCGTGCATCATCGCCACCACGCCGTCGCCCTCCGTCACCTCGAGCATGGCCGAGCCGAAGCAGTTGGCCGGCAGCGGGAAGCGCCCGACGTTGGCCGGCGCCACCGCGTTGCCCGGGAGCTGGTACAGCACGACGTTTTCGTTGGGCGGGACGGGGATCGTGTCGCTGCCGTCCGGGGCGATGTGCGTCGTCGGCGCCTGCCCGGGGCAGCCGTGGCCGGGGAGGTCGGAGCCGAAGTAGGTGAGGCGCACGCGGGCCGTGCGCGTCGCGTCGGGGTTGACGATCGAGAGGCCCGTGATGCCGTCGAAGAGCCCGCGGAAGAGCGGCAGGTAGTAGCGCATGGTCTTGAGGCCCACCGGCACGCCGGCGTAGCCGCTGACCGCGGTGTTGATCGACCGCAGGTTGGAGAATGCCTCGGCGCCCACGCGCGTGGCGGCGTTCGGCGTGCGGAGGCGCATCCAACCCACCGTGCCGACGAGCACGCGGTTGGGCGGCGTGCGCTCGAACGGGGTGAACTCGTCCCAGGTCGACAGGTCGGTCATCCACGAGCCGCCGGTGTTGACGGCCGAGAGCGTCCGCGACACCGGGGCGTTGAGCCGAGGCGGGTCGTACTGACCGCTGATCGGCTCCTGGAAGTACGTCTTGGAGTAGACCGTGGCCTCGACCGTCGTCATCGGGTTGGTCTCGGTGCTCTGGATGGAGACGATCGACGTCATGTCGGCCGGCCGCGAGAAGCTGCGGGTCATCAGCGGCACGACGATCTCGGGCGCCACGTCGACGTTGGTGTACATCACGGCGGCGCCGGTGAAGGGCTCGACGGTGTGGTTGAGCGTGGCCACGCGGCGGATCGAGTTGACGATGACCGCGTACTGTCCGAGCTCGCCGAACGGCAGGCCGGGCGTGCCGGGGTCGGTCGGTGGGCGGGGCGAGCGGTAGCGGAACACCGACGACTGGCCGGGCCAGAGGAGCATGACCGGCTGGAGCATCTCCTCGGGCGCCGTCAGCGGCGGGACGCCGGCCATGGGATAATAGTCGACCCGGACCGTTGCCGGCTGGTTGGGGTCGAGGTTCTGCACCCACACGTCGGTTCGGCCGTCGACCCACCCCACCTGCGGCTGGGCCGGCTGGGCCCCCGCATGGCGTTGGACCGGCCCTGCCACGGCCGTCAATCCGGCGGCCAACCCCGTGACAGCCGCCCCACGCACCAAACGCCGTCGCCATCCGCTCATCGCCAACCTCCCCCAAATCGAATCGGCGGTCATCCGCCAGTCAGTATAACGCACCAGCACGCCTCAGGATACGCCGTCGCCGAATCCACCGGCCGCGCGCGGGCGCCTACTTCTCGGTCAGGTGCCACACCCCGTCCCAGGCGCCGGCCGGGGGGTGGGCCTCGAGCTCGCGGCAGCGGTCGATGTACATCCGCACCAGCCCGTCGTCCGGGCGGATGGCGAGCGCCTTCTCGAAGGCGGCCACGGCGTCGCGCCAGCGTCCCTGGCGGTACAGCGCCAGCCCGTCGCGGTGGGCCTCGAGCGCGTCGATCATGCCGGGGAAGGTCGTATCGTCGTGGTGCTCGAGGATCTCGAAGATCGACACGGCCTCGGTCTTGCCCTTGACCACCACCCGGTCGACCTCGCGCATCCGGTACGTCCCGCGCAGCGCGCGCCGCGTGGCCTCGCTGATCATCAGCGTCGTGCCGTACTGCCGGCCGGCGCTCTCGAGCCGCGCGCCGAGGTTGACGCCGTCGCCCATGACGGTGAAGTCCATCCGGCGCGGCGAGCCGATGTTGCCCGAGAACACGTCGCCGGTGTGGATGCCGATGCGCATCGCCAGCGGCGCGTCGTGCGCGGCCTGGCGGTCGGCGTTCATCGCGCGCAGGGCCCGCAGCATGGCCACGGCCGCGCGCACGGCGCGGTCGGGGTCGTCGGCGTGCGGGTAGGGGACGCCGAACACCGCCATGATCCCGTCGCCCATGAACTTGTCGAGCGTGCCGCCCTCGTCCTCGATGCAGCCCACCATGCGGGTCAGGTAGTCGTTCAGGAGCGCCACCGTCCGGGCCGGGCCGAGGCGCTCGGCGATCGGCGTGAAGCCCTTCACGTCCGAGAACAGCACGGTGGCCACGCCGCTCTGGCCCCCGAGGATGTCGGCGTCGGCTTCGATGAGGCGGTCGGCGACGGCGGCGTCGACGTAGCGGGCCAGGGTGGTGCGCAGGCGCTTCTCGCCGCTGATGTCGTCGAAGAGCAGCATCGAGCCCAGCGGCTCGCCCGTGGCGCCGATGAGCGGCATCGCCGTGAGGTTGACGCTGACCCGCTCGCCGCCCGCCACCAGCGCCGCGTCGACGGCGCTCTCGGGCGCGGCCTCGGCCACCGCACGCTCGAGCTTCTCGACGACCCAGTGGTTGTCGCCGGCGAACACGTCGGTGAGCAGGCGCCCGACGACGTCCGCGGCGTCGACGCGCAGGATGCGCCGTGCGGCCGGGTTGAACGTGACGACCTCGCCCTCGACGCCGAACGTCACCACCGCGCTCGACATGCTGGCCAGGATGCGGTCGTTGTACTGCTGCATGCGCTGGACGTCGTCGAAGAGCTGGGCGTTCTCGATGCCGATGGCGATCTGGGCCGTGAACGCGCGCAGGCGCGCCTCGTCGTTCGGGGTGAACACCCCTCCCCGCTTGTTGAGCACCTGGGTGACGCCGATCACCTTGCCGTTCTTGTTGACCATCGGCACGCACAGGATCGAGCGCGTGAAGAAGCCGGTCTGCTTGTCGATCTCGGGGTTGAAGCGCAGGTCGGCGTAGGCGTACGGGATGTTGACCGACTGGCCCGAGGTGAACACCGTCCCGGCGATGCCCTGGTTGCTGGGGATCCGGATGGTCTGGGCGCCGAGGCCCTGGCCGATCTCGGTGAACAGCTCCCCGGCCTTCTCGTCGTGGAGGAAGAGCGTCGACCGCTCGGCGTCGAGCAGCCGCGTGACCGCCTCCATGATCTTGCGGAGCAGCGGCCCGAGCTTGAGCTCGGTCGAGATCTCCGAGACGACCTCGACGAAGTGCGCGGCGCGCTGGCTCGAGCGCAGGGCGTCTTCCATGCGCAGCGTGTTGCGCAGGGCCAGCGCCGCCTGGGCCGTCACCGCCTCGAGGTCGGACTGGTCCTCTGCGGTGAACGCACCGCTGTGCTTGTTCAGCGCCTCGGCCACGCCGATGACGGTGCCGTCGACCGTCCGGAGCGGCACGCACAACAGCGAGCGCGTGGTGTAGCCGACCTGGGCGTCGATGCGCGGGTGGAACCGCGGGTCGGTGCTGACGTCGTCGATCCGCACCGGGCGGCCGGTGGTGAACACGTCGCCGGCCACGCCCTGGGTGGCGAGGATCCGGATCTCGTCGGGCCCGACCCCCGTGGCGACGCGGGCGTAGAGCTCGTCGGTCCGCGGGTCGTGCAGGAAGAGCGACGCCCGCTCGGCGTCGACGAGCTGTGTCACCACGTCGATGAAGGCGGCGAGCTGGGCGTCGAGCCCCTCGGCGGCCGCCAGGTCGGCGTGGACGCGCAGCAGGAAGTCCTGGATGCCGGCGCGCGCGGTCATCGGCCGCTCCCGGGGTCAAGCGCCTCGAGGCGCTCGCGCAGCGCGCGCACGGTCGCCTCGAGCTCGCGGACGGCGTGCGCATGCGCCCGCGACTGCGCGCCGATGGCCGCTTCGTGGGCGGACGCCTGGGCTTCGAGCTGGCGCCGCAGGGCGCGGATCTGCGCCTGATGGTGCTGGGCGTCGCGTGCGGCGGCGGCGATCGCGGCCGCGTGGCGGGCGGCGTCCTCGGCGCGCTGAGCCTCCAGCGTCTGGCGCAGGGCGGCCACGGTGTCCCGGAGCTCGGCCGCCTCGCCGGCGGCCGCCACCTGCCATCGGTGGAGCTCGCGCTCGGCCGTGCGGCGCTCCGCCTCGAGCGCCGCGCGCAGCTCGGCGATGGTGGCGCGGGCCTCGGCCAAGGCCCGGGCGCCGGCCGCCTCGACGGCGGCCTCGCGCGCGGCGGCGGCCGCATGGTCGGCCTCGAGCCGTGCGCGCAGCGTGCGGACGGCGTCCTGGAGCTGGCTCACCTCGGCGCGGGTCAGGCGCAAGGCATCGGCCGCTTCGCCGGGCGCCAGCGGGCCGAAGCGCGGTGCGTCGACCTCGGGCAAGCGTTCCCGTCTCATGGCTATCGGTTCCCTCCGCGATCCGGCCCGCCCGCTTGCAGCCTGCGGGCCGGGCGCAAGTATGCCGCAGCGGAGGAGCGGTGGCCAGCGCGAGCGGCCTTGCGCGGGTGAGGAGGCCAAGGGGATCCTCCAGGAAACGGGCTTCTCAGGGCGCCGCGCTAGGTTGTCGAGCACAGTCACTCTCATTTCGCTGAAACGCGGGCGGGAATCAAGGGGGCGGCCGGGTGAGGCAGGCGGGATTGCGCCAGGGGCTGGATGTGGGGTACCCTGGCGGGC
>WBZR01000485.1_pt1 | contig 64131 bp, 51 predicted proteins | sample 5204231 | NCBI WGS metagenome assembly WBZR01 (sample SAMN12412403, study PRJNA552823) | activated sludge metagenome | isolation source: activated sludge from anammox sidestream of wastewater treatment plant... | place: USA: Virginia | collected 2017-08 | reverse complement strand
GGTTTCTCCTCTCCCCAGGACATCCCACATGTCCTACTCCTTCTCTCTGGCTTACTTTCGGTATCATGTACCTTAGTATGACAGGGGTACTCCGTTTTGTCCAGCAAAAATTTGTCCAACTGTAAGGATAGGGGAAGGGAAGGCTTTCGCCTCCCCTTCCCCTATCCATTAAATGTTTTCGTTCTTCCATTTAACTCAATCGGTGGTTTATCTGACAAATTGCTGCAATTGATCTCTTTGAGAAAATTGGTCACTAAAACCTTATCATTGCCCTCTTCGGACGGTTTAACATGAAGCTGCAAGACCTCGCGCGAAGGGAGGTGGATCGTTTTGTAAATTTCAGCCTTCCTCAGCTCACTTGCCGTGATAATCCTTGTGAGGCTGCGTACGCCATGCTGGAGCGGGACATGGAGCAGATACGCGAGCAAGTCCTGGGCAATAGACTTTACCTTTGGCTGTTTGCTCAGGAGTGTACGGATTGTTATTGCCCTCACAAGCTTTGCGGGGTTGGTTGACGTAAAAGAGATATCCATTAGGTTCAGGTGCGGGATGGTGATGCTGCTGTCGAGACGGCTGTGAAAGTCCCTTCCTTTTTGTTTTTTCCCTTCCGCGGAGGATACTCATTCGATAAACTCTGATTCATCTTCATACGTGCCGCCGATGAAAACAAAGATGCATTTGCCCAAGGCACGCGTGGTTGTGCCGTCAAAAAACATGGCGTCTTGCATGGGCATGAGGAAATATTTCTGCCATCCTGCATTGTCTGCTAGAAATGGGAGTGCTTGACTATCACCTTGCAATAGATTCTAACTATTTCTCTGCCTCGTCCATTTGATTATAGGGAATGAGGCAGTTGTGGATCTTGTTTTGCTTATCAGTCACCGGTCCGTATTTCCAGCCGTCCCGCAGTTTTCCTTCCATCCACACCTTGTGTGCTGCTTCGGCGAGTTGTTCTAAAACATCTGGTTCGAGCTTGTTCATATTTCCTCCCTTGGCATATTATGTCGGTTTTTGTAATGAGTGGAATTCTATAAGCGCATGCCCGTCAATAGTCTCGCTTGTCATCAGTTTTTCAGCCTCTTCGGTGATTGAACGGAGGCCGTTCATATCGCCGGCATTCGTAAAACTGTCCATAATTCCGGTGAGCAGTCGCACCATCTGCTCTGATCGGCGGCGAGACAGCTTGTTGTATTAAAAGTGATTGCGCATGGCGCTGAAGGCACCGCCGAATGACGGACACGCAATTGTCAGAAATGTGAGACACACTGAAAGAAATTCTCCGCCGATATGAAAGATATGGAATACGAAGTGAAACACTGCGGCTATGAGGGTCGTAAAAAAAGTATTTCTCTGGCATGGGACAACTTCTCGTGGCTCATCTTGTGCTTTCCGATTTTACTCTGGTGCCAGTTTCTCTGGTCTTCGATCCAGGCGGTAAGCAGAAAATCCCTGATTACCGGGAATTGATTGTCTGGGCATACCTCTCGTTCGGACTTTTGGCACCAGTCGTTCCATATTTCAGTGAACTTTTTACTAGCATCATCGTTACTATTCGGTTTATCATAAAATGTATTGTGGGGGACAGCCAAGCAAGCTGGTTGGTCAGTCATGGCCAGGAATATGGCGTGGCGCAACCGTTCAGCGAGGATGCGGTTGTCCTGCCATTTTTCGCGCCAGCCTATTTTGTTTCCATAAATAGATCAGGAAAAGGATGAACAGGATGGCGAATATTTCAAAGAGTGTGATCGCCATCTCATGCACTTTGAAGATAGCCCCTGCCGACACTGTTGTCACTATGACGGCGGCAAGCAGATAAATCAGTTTTGAACTCCTGTTATAGAATCTCTGATATTTTAGGGCAAGGGTGTCGGCGTTCACAAAGTGTGGCAGGAAATGGGAGCAAATCTGGCCGAGCCATTTTGTGATGCATGCCCGAGCTTCTTTACTTGAGCCGATCTTGTCGCATATTTTTATGAGATGCCGTTCAAGCCTCAATCGCTCTTCGGCGAGTTGTGATTCCATATTCAGGTTTACCTCACAAAGATGTCTATTAAGGTTATACCCATCAGGCCGACGCTGATAATTCCATTCACGGTAAAGAAGGCCGTGTTGATTTTTGACAGGTCTTTGGGCTTTACGAGGGAATGTTCATACAATAGTAAAGCGGCGACAATACATACCCCAATTATATAAACATTACCCAAATCTGTATATCGTGATATCGCCAGCAGCACGAATACCATAAAAAGATGCAATACGGCAGAGAGGATTAGCGCCCCTTTGATGCCTAATTTTTTTGGAATGGAATATAATCCTGTCTTTACATCGTGCTCCAGGTCCTGACATGCATAGATAATGTCGAATCCTGCCGTCCACAGGACTACGGCAAGGGCCAAGAGGAAGGGTGTGGTTGTCAACGTTCCCTGAATTCCTACCCATGCGCCAATGGGTGATAGTCCCAGTGCAAGACCAAGGACGAAATGGGATAAATGGGTAAACCGCTTTGTATATGAATATCCAAAGACAATAAGGATGGCTAATGGGGCCATAAAAAATGCCAGTTGATTGAGCAACCAAGCACAAATAAAAAAGAGTATGACGCACACAAAGGTAAATGCCCAGACAGAGCCTCTTCCGATCTTCTTTTGCAGTTCAACCCGGTAGGCGGTGCGTGGATTGTGGATGTCGTACGCGGTATCGACCAATCGGTTGAAAGACATGGCCGCGCTGCGTGCCGTTACCAGGGCGGCGAGGATTAACAATAATTGTTTCATGCCGGGCATGCCTCCTGCTGCAAGGAATGCGCTCATTATGGCAAAAGGAAATGAAAAAAGGGTATGGCTGAATTTAATTAAATCAAGTATCGAAGTAATCTTTTTTAATAATAGGGAAGAAAGACTCATCTGACTTTCTGCGATTTCATTTACGGGTTATAAAACCTTGCGCTAATCGTCTAAAAACATTGGAGATTATAGTAACAGGCAGTTTATTAATCAAGACGTTTTCGGGATTCAAATTCCTTAGCATCTGTCTGCCATACTGACAGCAATATGAATCCATATTACTGAAAAATGTCAAAATGACAACGCCACAATCGTGTTGATAAACCATATAAAAATTTGTAAAATAAATGTGCTTTTGACTTTTTGTATAGCCATAAGTAGTTGATCTGTAGTTCAATAGTGCTATTCCGTACTACGTTAAACAAGATTGCTGCTTGGTTAATAGTGAAAATGTAAACTTTGAAATATTTACAACCTGTCTGTTGGTATTTAATTTGCTGTGTCTTAATTCAATTTTTCATAAAATGAGCTGAGGATTTAATTATGATGGCATTATTAGACCCGCGTGCCGGGCATTATTCACTCCTTATAACAGATGATGATGCATCATGCCGTGATAGTATAAAAGAGATACTCGCACCCAAAGGTTATACGACACATCTTGCCAGTTGCGGACGAGAGGCAGTAAAGATCGCCAGGTCGGAAGAGGTGCATCTATTAATTCTGGACGTGCATTTGCCCGACTATAGCGGTCTTGAAACATTCAAGATCATAAAAAAGGAAATCAGTCTTACTATCCCATGCATCTTTATTTCAGGTGAAATAACCAGGGAGCTTCAAATAAATCTTATTAGCGAAGATGTCTATACCCTCATACCGAAACCGATTAACATTAATATCCTGCGGGATTCTGTTGAGCAAGTCATCGCAAAATACTATTGGAAGTAGTTCTCCAGATGCATGCTCATGGTAAATTCTATAGATATCGAAATTTTTATCTAAAAAATCTGTGCTATTCTTTTTAAAAAGCGTTATTGATTTAAGGAAAGGAGCGATTTGAGTTATGAACGTAAGGCCATTAGGTGAGAAGATATTGGTAAAGAGGGTTGAGGCGGAAGGGAAGACTGCGGGCGGCATTGTATTGCCAGAATCGGCAAAGGAAAAACCCAGAGAAGGCAAGGTTATTGCCTTGGGAGATGGAAAATTATTGAAGAGCGGGGAGCGGGCAAAGTTTCAGGTAAAGAAAGGCGAACGGGTGCTGTTCAGTTCATACGGCGGCACTGAAGTGAAGATTGACGGGGATGAATACCTGTTGATGACCGAGGATGATATTTTGGCTGTGATTGAATAATATTTTTAGGAGATAATGATGGCTGCAAAAAAGATTATCTATGGGCATGACGCCAGCGAGGCTATAAAAAAGGGAATCAAGAAGCTGGCACAGGCCGTTAAAGTTACCCTGGGGCCGAAAGGGCGCAATGTTGTGATCGAAAAGAGTTTTGGTTCTCCGGTCGTAGTTAACGATGGCGTTACTGTCGCAAAGGAAATTGAACTTGAAGATCCTTACGAGGATATGGGGGCAAAGATGGTCAAAGAGGCTGCCTCCAAGACAAATGACATGGTGGGTGACGGCACCTCCACAGCGACACTTTTGGCGGAGGCTATCTTTGAGGAAGGCATTAAGAACATTACCGCCGGTGCAAATCCTGTGGATATCAAACATGGCATTGAAAAGGCCGTGAATGCCCTGATAAAAGAACTGACGAAGATGAGCATTAAAGTATCAGGCAAAAAAGAGATTGCGCAAATTGCTACCATTGCCGGCAATAACGACGAAGAGATTGGCAAGCAAATAGCCGATGCGATGGAAAAGGTCGGCAAGGATGGCGTTATTACGGTGGAAGAGGGGAAGAGCCTTCAAACCTCTGTCGATGTCGTAGAAGGGATGCAATTTGATAAAGGTTATCTGTCTCCCTATTTTGTGACATCTCCCGAAACTATGGAAGCAACCTTTGAGAATCCCTATATCCTGATATACGAAAAGAAATTGTCCGCAATCAAAGACCTTGTTCCTCTCCTGGAAAAAATTGCCAAGTCAGGCAGGGCGCTAATTATACTCGCCGAAGATGTGGAAGGTGAAGCGCTCAGTACTCTCGTGGTCAACAAACTCCGAGGCACTTTGCAATGTGCAGCAGTTAAAGCGCCTGGCTTTGGTGACAGACGAAAGGCAATGTTAGGAGATATTGCCGCCATAACGGGGGCAAAGGCCTTGTTTGAAGATTTGGGTGTCCAGCTCTCCGGTGTACAACTTACCGATCTCGGCAGGGCGAAGAAGGTGGTTATCGACAAGGATAACACCACAATAATTGAGGGAAGCGGTGATAAAAATGAAGTTCAGGGACGAGTTTCCCAAATCAAGGCGGAGATGGGGGCTACTACTTCTGATTATGATCGTGAAAAATTGCAGGAGCGGCTCGCAAAACTTTCCGGTGGAATTGCACGGATTAACGTCGGCGCGGCCACTGAGGCAGAAATGAAGGAAAAGAAATTACGCGTTGAAGACGCTGTACAAGCCACCAGGGCAGCGGTTGAAGAAGGTATCTTGCCGGGTGGGGGAGTCGCCCTGATACGGGCGGCAAAGGCATTGGATACCGTATCTGTCAAGGGTGATGAGAAGGTTGGCGTACATATTGTCAGGACAGCCGTTGAAAAACCAATTCAGTTAATCGCAGATAATGCGGGTTTGGAAGGCGCCGTTATACTGCAAAAGGTAAAAGAAGGTTCTGGTAATTATGGTTACGATGCTTATGGCGAAAGGTACACGGACATGGTTGATGCCGGCATTATTGATGCGGCAAAGGTGGTAAAAGTAGCATTACAAAATGGCGCAAGCATTGCTGCTCTGCTTCTGACGACCAATGCGGTTATTGGTGAAATACCCGAGGAGAAAGAAGAAGCAGGAGCCGCTCCGTGCGGACATAGACATTGATGAGTTGAAGACACGGGTTATAAGTCAGAGTTCGGGCTTTTACCTTGAACTCAAATAAATGGCAAACGAAAAATTCTGTGAAAAAGGCGTTGACTGTTCAAGTACAACGCCTTTTTCATTTAAGGTTGATTTTTATACATTTGTGGTTAAAATACCTTTGAGAAACTGAGCCTTTAATCCAACTTGGTCGGAGTTGACAGTTCGGCATTTATACGTTGATGTCTTGCGAGCCGGAATTTGTGTCACACAAAGGTAAGGCTTAAATTATTTTACCGCGAAAGATAAAAATACTTTCATCAAGAAATTAGCGAAGAAATTTAGGTAAGTTTATGCCGTTGACAAACCATTATACTACATATCAATCTCCCCTTTCTGAACGGTATGCCAGTAAAGAGATGTGCTCTATCTTCTCAGATCAACATAAATTTAGCACCTGGCGGAGACTTTGGATTGCACTGGCAGAGGCGCAGAAAGAATTGGGGTTAGGGGCTATTACAGAAGACCAAATAGATGAAATGCGGCGTTTCCAGGATACGATCAATTTTGATGTTGCGGGAAAATATGAGAGGAAACTCAGGCACGACGTTATGTCACACATCCATGCCTATGGTGAGCAGTGTCCGAAGGCAAGGCCGATTATCCATCTGGGCGCGACCAGCGCTTACGTGCAGGACAATACCGACCTTATCCAGATGAGGGAAGGATTGCATATCACACATGCCAAGCTTGTAAATATTGTAAGCGTACTTTCAAACCAGGCGATGAAATATAAAGACCTTGCAACCTTGAGTTTCACCCATTTTCAACCGGCTCAACCAACAACGGTGGGGAAACGGATTTGTTTATGGATACAGGATTATCTTTTGGATATCGATGAAGTGGATATGAGAATCAAGGGCTTACGGTTTCACGGCGTAAAAGGCACAACGGGCACACAGGCAAGTTTTATGTCGCTCTTCCATAATGATGCTGAAAAGGTTAAAAAACTGGACGAGTGTGTCACAAAAAAGATGGGATTTGATAATTATTATCCCGTAACAGGGCAGACCTATAGCCGGAAAATCGACAGTCAGATAGCCTTCAGCCTGGCAGGTATTGCACAATCTTCCCAAAAATTTTCCAATGATATGCGATTGCTTCAGCACCTGAAAGAGGCAGAAGAACCTTTTGAAGAAGAGCAAATCGGTTCATCGGCTATGGCTTATAAAAGAAACCCCATGCGATGTGAACGCATAGCGGCCCTTGCGCGCTACGTGCTTTGCAATTGTTTAAATCCGGCGTTTACCGCCGCATCACAGTGGTTTGAAAGGACACTGGATGATTCTGCCAACAAAAGGATTTCTATCCCGGAGGCATTTCTTGCCATTGATGGCATATTGAATATTGTATTGAATGTTGCATCCGGATTCAGCGTTTATCCTTCCGTTATCAGTCGCCATCTTGCTGATGAGTTGCCTTTTATGGTAACTGAAAACATCCTCATGGAAGCGGTGAATGCAGGGGGAGATCGGCAGGAAATGCATGAGAAGATTCGCAGACATGCGATGGATGCCTCCCGCAAGGTGAAGGAAGAAGGAAACAAAAATGACCTTTTGGATCGGATCGCACAGGACCCTTCATTTTCCAGGATTAGATCGAAATTACAGGAAATTTCTGACCCCGTTAAATTGGTTGGCAGGGCGCCGCAACAGGTGGGGGAATTTATCCGTGAGGTTGTAGATCCGCTTTTGCAACGGAATAAGCATCTCGTTGATAAAAAATTAATACCGGCCCTGCACGTATAGCTGATGCATTTCTGAACCTGTGTTCTTATGATACAGAAGCAGCAAATAAACAACCTTTCCCTCATGCTTATCACCGACAGAATCCCCTGCAAACACCCATTTCTCGATACCATAAACCTTGCGCTGAGGGGCGGCGTAAATACGGTGCAGGTAAGGGAAAAGGGGCTCACAACGAATGAACTTTATTCTTTAGCATGTGAATTGAGGAAGCTAACTTCAGATTTCAGGGCAAACCTGATCATCAATGACCGGATCGATATTGCCCTTGCTGTGGAAGCGGATGGCGTGCATCTGGGCTGGCAGTCTTTGTCATTCAATATAACGAGGAAATTAATTGGTTTCAAAAAACTCATTGGTGTATCTACGCATAATCGTCAGGAGGCATTACAAGCTCAGGACTCCGGGGCTGATTATATTACCTTTGGGCCTGTATTTGAGACACCTTCTAAGGCAGGTCTCATCAGACCCATCGGGCCCGAAGCGATTCGGAATCTAAAGACTGAGGTTAAGATACCCGTGATTGCTCTGGGTGGAATCAATGAAAATAATGTGGAAAGTGTTCTGGAAAACGGGGCAGACGGTATTGCCGTTATTTCGGGCATTATGCATGCCGATAACCCGAAAGAAGCAGCTAAACGTATATATAAGAAAATTGTAACGTTAAATGTCCCACGATCTTTACGTGAAGAAAAGTTCTTACCATGAAAACCCTATTTTTAAGAAAAAGAAAGGCTTTGTATAAGTTATCATATCCGGTATAATCAATACAAAAAGGAGTGCTGAAAAATGACGAAAACTATCCATGCTATATATGAACATGGTATATTAAGACCATTAGAACCGATTGAAGGAATAAGGGAAAATTCAGAGGTTGAATTAACTATTGCAGTTAAGCAGAAAGAGGTATCTCCTGTCCGAAGATTTGCAGGTATATTGAGTGAAGAAGAAGCAAACAGGATGTTAAGAATAGTGGAAGAGGAGTTTGAAAGGGTAAATCCGGATGAATGGAAGGATTAGCCTCGATACAAATATTGTAATACGGTTATTTAAAAATGACCCTAAAATTACCAATACGCTTGTTACAGTATCAACTATTTGTCTTCCAATTCCTGTAATAGCTGAGCTTTTCTTTACTGCCAGAAATTCATCCCGTCAGAAAGAAAACCTTAAAGTCTACAATGAATTTATTGATGTTTGCAATGTGTTAAACATTACACGGGAAACGGCCAACCATTATAGCATCATAAGATTAGAACTAAAACAGAAGGGCCGTCCTATCCCTGAAAATGACTTGTGGATTGCATCTATCTGTAAGGAACAAAATCTGCCTCTTATTACAGGAGATGCACATTTCGATGATATAAACGATTTAAAGATAATTAAGCTATAGCAAAAAGTGCTAAAGCCTATTTAATTAGTATTTCAAGGTATTTAAAGTAACCAGATAAGAGGAGATATCTTATGCAGTTATTGGACAAGTTGCATTTCAATGAAAAGGGACTGATTCCATCAGTAATTGTGGATTATCAGGACGGTCAGGTGCTCACCCTCTGTTACATGAATAGGGACGCAGTGGAAAAGACGATTGAAGCGGGCAAAATACACGTGTTTCGCCGTTCACAAAATCGGTTGATGATTAAGGGTGAGACTTCAGGGCATATCCAGTTGGTAAAAAGGGTGTTTTTCGATTGCGAGGGGAATTCACTTGTCTTTGCCGTGGAACAAAAAGTTGCTGCGTGTCATGCAGGCTACAAGACGTGCTTTTATCGTGAGTACATCCCAAAAACAGATAGTATTCAAATTTCAGGGGATAAGGTATTTGATCCCGACAAAGTTTATAAATAATCCTGGCCGATACAGTAATCGCGAAAAATATCATTGAAAAAACGCTTGAAAACAGAAATATCAAATGGTATAGTTTTAACTTATTATTGATTTTTTTCTGTTCCATGACGGTAACAGAACCTTTATTCCGCCTCACGCGCTGGAGGAAAAAATATGTCGAACCCTGGTAAATTTGGTAAATATGTAAAGCTTTTTCTTTTGATATCATTTGTGGGAATGTCGGGTTGTGCCGAGTTAAGTGAGCTCAGGAGTTTAAATAGAAGACAGGCAATTACCATTAGGGATCAATCTGAAGAAATCTCAAAACTCAAGAAACAGCTTTCTTCCGTGTCAGACAAGCTCAAGACAACTGAGGAGGAAATGAATAAACTCAGGAAGCTTGCCAAGTCAATTGGTGAGGGTGTTTACGTCAGGGATACGATAGAAGGTCCGGTGCTCCTATTTCCGGAGAAAGTACTCTATGACTCAGGGAGCGCTATAATAAAGCCATCGGGGGAAAAGGCATTGAAGAAGATGGCGGATTTCCTTAAAGAAAATCCGAACATCTCCGTGAGGATTGATGGTCATACGGATTCCGACCCTATTGTGAGAACAAAACACCTGTGGGACTCTAACCATCATTTGTCTGCAGCGCGTGCATTAAGTGTATTTCATTTTTTAACAAAGAGTGAAAACATCGCCGAAGGAAGGATTTCTGTTGCCGGTTTCGGCCCCAATCGTCCAATCGCATCTAATAATACGGCGGCTGGAAAGAAGGAAAACAGAAGAGTAGAATTTTTAGTATTTACCGCACTCGCTTCATTACCACCGAAAGATACTACACTATCAACAGAACAGCTACGTGAGGAAGTGGAGCAAGTGGAAGCGACACCAGCAGAAACAGAACCCGCGGTAACAGAAGAGAGTGAAGAAAAATAAGTTGTTTGAAGGAAAGAGTTTCTTCCGGCTGCTTATGCTCGCCGGAAGAAACGTTGGTTTAAAAATTGTATTCGATGAAATAACCAGATACACCAAACCTGCGTTATCCACAATTCGCAAACCAAGTTTCAAAACAACCCCCAGTCCAAAAAGACTCTGCCATTTCACGAATTCTAAAAGCTGAGTTACGGTACTTGTTGTTTTTAACTTCGATAGCGCTTAAGCAATAATTATGTTTATCGTTCGTTAATCAGATACTTTGAGTTATTTGAGTTTTTAATAATTGATAATTTATGGAAAATGTAAAACAAAAACCATCTCGTAAAATAAGTGAAACAAAAGACAATATTCAACAAATCAACCAGGATCAGATAACGCTGCGTGTACAGAGGGATTCCAATAAAGTGTGGGAATTCTTTTGCTCTGTTAAACTGGCGGTAGTAATTATTTTAATTCTGGTCGTGGCGTGCATCCTGGGAACAGTCATCTTACAGGAAAAGACCCTGGATGAATATACCGCAAAGTATGGGTACGGACTGGCAACTTTTTTCAGGATAACTGAATTAACCAATGTCTTTCACTCCTATTGGTTCTCCTTTCTGCTGGTGTTGCTTTGTGTCAATCTTGTTTGCTGCACGATCAAACGGTGGAAAAACACATTCCTGCAAACCGGTTTTATTCTTACACATCTCAGTATTATTTTAATTTTGATCGGAGGTGTTGTAAAATTACAGCTTGGCATAAAGGGCGGAGTGAACGTTTACAAAGGGAAATCTGTAAATTATTTTCTTACGCAGAAGATAGATCAAAAGGGCAAATTGGATTATGTTAAAAAGGATTTGCCATTTTCTATCGCCCTCGATGATTTTATTTTGGAAAAGAACGAACCGAAATTTCAGCTTGTTTCGTATGTAAAGAGTAAAGACCGCCAGAAAATCTTAGATGCAAAGGTGGGGAACCGGCTCCGTGTGCCTGGTTCCGATTACAAAGTGACCATTAAGGACTTCATCCCGGATGCAGAATTAAAACAAGAACCCATAAACACATCTGACAAACCTGACAACCCTGCCATTTTTGTTAAACTAGTTGGTTCTGAAAAAGTGGCTGCCGAAGGATGGTTGCTGGCTCATGATCGTAACAATTATGATGATAAAAAGCAGAACCTGCGGGTAGAGTATATCTGGTTGTCTTCCCAGGAAGAGTTAGATAAAGCTATTAATTCTATCGAGACTGCACAGCCGAAGTTATCTGTTATGCTATCAGATCAGGGAATATCTCATGATTATCCAGCGGAATTAAATAAAAGTTACAAACTCGAAGGAACAGGATACACGGTAAAGGTGTTGCAATATGTGCTCAACTATGGCGACAAGCGCCCGCTGAGCGAGCAGCCTCCGGATAACCCCGCTATTCAAGTGGAAATTAACGGTCCGGAAGGCGCTGAGACCCGCTGGGTATTTGAGAAATTTCCCGATTGGGATAAGATGCACCCGGCAAAGTATAAAAATCTGAAATTGACCTGTAGTGGAATTGCCGATACGGCTATGGTAAAAAATACGATAAAGATTTTTCAAACGCCGGAAGGGAAACAAGTTATAGTTTATGTGAAGGATAAACATATAGTTGAAACCATACCGTGGGAGCTGGAGAAGGCATATAAGATTTCTGATACCGGCAATCAGCTCATAGTTTCTAATTATTTCCCGTCTTTTGATTTCAAGCGGGAAGTTATAAAGAAATCGGATGAAGTAAAGGCGCCTGCCCTCTTTGTTGAGGTTGATGGCCCCAGTGGCAAGGTCGACGATTGGTTGTTTTGCAATAGGCAATATGCAACCTGGTATCCAGACAATAATTTTGCACTCGTTTATGAATCTACCGGAGAATCAATTAAACATTTCACCAGCAAACTGCGCATTGAGGAAAATGGTCAAACGGTAGCAGAAAAAACCATCAGGGTAAACGACCCGCTCAAGTACAAAGGATATGTCATATATCAATCAAGTTATGATCCTGAGGCGGGAAATTTTTCCGGTTTACAAATTGTTAGTGACCCGGGTATCCCTGTGGTTTACACGGGTTTTGGGGCATTGTGTTTTGGTGTTATATTCATATTTTACATAAAACCATTCCTGAGAAAAAAACAAAAGAGAGAGGTGGAGGAATAGTAAAATGAGCTTAATTAATATCACACTCATTGTGTATGTAATCGCATCCGTTGCTTATATAGCGAGAGAAATCTGGCGATCTGTCCCTGCAAAATGGGTATCTGTTGGGTTGCTGATTCTGGCATTTTGCCTGAACCTGACATTGGTAGTGACACGTTCTATTGAAGCAGGACATCCGCCTTTTTCTAACCTGTATGAATCGTTAGTGTTTTATGCATGTTGTACGGCATTTATATACATTATATTTGAATTTGCCTATAACTTCAGGGTTGTAGGGGCGCTGGCTTCTGTTTTGTCGATGTTAATTTTGCTTTATGCAACACTTCAGGACGATACCATAAGACCTATTATGCCCGCGTTAAAGAGCAATTGGATGCTGGTGCACGTTGTTACCTATATGCTCGGATATGCCGCTTTTGGTATTTCTTTTGTAACCAGTATTATATTTTTAGTGGTTAAACCATTTGCCAGAAAAGGTAAGGAAGACAAGGGGAGTGGAGAGGGAAGTGAAATATTGCCGCGGAATTTTGATAAGCTCAGTTATAAAATTGTTGCCTTTGGCTTCCCATTTCTTACGTTAGGCATGATTACCGGGGCAGTTTGGGCAAAAAAGGCATGGGGCGATTATTGGTCATGGGATCCAAAAGAGACATGGTCTCTAATTACCTGGCTTGCTTATCTGGTGTATTTGCACACCCCTCTTATTTTGCCGAAGATGAATATTAATAAGGCGAAGGCCTCTGTTATTTTATCGATCTGGTTACTTATCGCTTTTGGAATAGTAAACTTTACCTTTATGGGTTTAAACTATTTGCCCTCCGCTGCTGATAGCGAACATATTTACGGATCCAAATAACCTGTGAAAGATAAGCATATGCCTATGACAAGGGCACATGTTTATGTTCGTGGCAGGGTTCAGGGCGTATTCTTTCGCGCTTCTACGAGAGATAGGGCGCAATCCTGCGGCACTAAGGGGTGGGTAAGGAATTGTCCGGAGGGCAGTGTTGAGGCGGTCTTTGAAGGTAGAAAAGACGCTGTAGATACCATGGTGAATTGGTGCAGGAAGGGGCCGTCCGGCGCTCTTGTTAAAGAGATAGACGTTTGCTGGGGAGATTTTACCGGTGAGTTTGATGAATTCTCGATAGTGTATGAGTAATTGTTTGATCTTGTGTGCAAGTATCTTACTGAATCCTACAGAATACTGAGCAGTTCCCTGCATTGGCATGCTTGACATAGTCACAACAAACTCGGGCATAATTCTATCCATCCGGACCCAGCCGGGTTCAAGTAAAAATCGTATCATCGGTGAGTATGGAGGGCGTTTGAAATTGGCCGTTACAGCAGCCCCGGAAAAGGGTAAGGCTAACAAGGCTGTAATTGAAATGCTGGCAGACACACTCCGTATCCATGAATCCTCCATCCATATCATTTCAGGTGAATCATCGCGAGACAAGAGAGTGATGATTGAGGGGTTGACTCCTGAATATATCGAACTCTCGTTAAATCAAAAATCTTAAGGAAATTGTCTGTCTGTATGGACTATAAAAATACGCTCAACCTGCCAGCTACGAAATTTCCCATGAAGGCGGATTTGCTGAAAAAAGAGCCGGAAATTCAAAAAAAGTGGGAAAACGAGCAGCTTTACGAGCAGGTGCGCAGGGCGCGCGCAGGCAGAGAAAAGTATATCCTCCACGATGGTCCACCTTATCCGACCGGCGAATTACACATCGGCACCGGCCTGAATAAGATACTAAAAGACTTCATCGTCCGCTTTCATATCATGAAGGGGTACGATGCGCCGTATGTTCCCGGATGGGATTGCCACGGCCTGCCGATTGAACACCGCGTAATGCAGGATGTCGGCGAAGAAAGAAAAAATCTCACCAAACCGGAAATCCGGAAAAAATGTAAAAAATACGCAGAGAAATTTGTAAAACTCCAAAAAACACAGTTCAAGTCCCTGGGGGTAATGGGAGATTGGGATCACCCATACCTGACCTTTGATCCCCGATATGAAGCAGGTATCATTGAGGTATTTGGAAAACTGGTAGAAAAGGGCTATGTCTATCGGAGTAAAAAACCCGTTCACTGGTGTCCCAATGAACTCGGACAAACGACCCTTGCCGAGGCAGAACTTGATTACAGAGAAGAAACCCCAAGTCCCTCCATCTATGTAAACTTCAGGCTTGCCGACGGCATCGCCAACGTATTTAAAGGAGTAAGTGGCGATGATTCACATATCATGATCTGGACTACCACCCCATGGACACTTCCGGCGAACGTTGCGGTTGCCGTTCACCCGGAATATGAGTATGTCGCCATCCGTTATTTGAATCCCAAAACACAAAGGAAAGAAGTTACCATCCTTGCCGATAAGAGGGCTGAGCTCATCATGTCCATGTTAGGAATCACCGGATATGAATGTCTCGGCAAGGTACAAGGCCGTTTCCTGGAAGGTATAAAATACCGTCACCCTTTTATGGACAGAACAGGTTCTGTAGTATTGGCAGACTATGTAACCCTATCGGACGGAACGGGCTGTGTTCACACAGCGCCGGGACACGGTCAGGAAGATTATCTCACCGGCATCAAATACCATTTACCTCTGTTAAGTCCAGTTGATGAAAAGGGGATTTTTACAAACGAGGCGGGTGAATTTGCCGGACTCAGTATCTTAAAAGATGGAAACGATGCAATAATTAAAAAACTTGAGATCCTAGGGGCGTTGCTTTGTAAAAAAGACATTGCACACTCGTATCCCCATTGCTGGCGATGCGATGACCCGGTTATTTTCAGGGCAACGGAGCAGTGGTTTGTCAGTCTTGACTATAATAATCTGCGTCAAAGGGTGCTGGACGAGATAAAACGGACAAAGTGGATACCTTCCTGGGGTGAGAGCCGGATGGCAAAGATGATTTCGGAACGTCCGGATTGGTGTATCTCCCGGCAGCGTTCCTGGGGCGTACCCATCCCGGCCTTTCATTGCACGCATTGTCGTAAGGTACAAATCAACACAAATACCGTAAATTCCGTGAGAGACAAATTTGAAAAGGAAGGGGCAGACATCTGGTTTTATAAGGACGCCTCTTATTTCTTGCCTCCTGACACGAAATGCTCACAGTGTGGGGGTAATCAGTTTGAAAAAGAAATGGATATCTTTGACGTCTGGTTTGAATCAGGATCGAGCCACCATGCCGTCTTGCAAAAGCGCAACGAATTAGCGTATCCCGCCAATCTTTATCTGGAAGGGACGGATCAACACCGCGGATGGTTTCAGCTTTCGTTACTTCCATCGGTTGCTGCGTGGGATAAAGCGCCTTTCAAATCGGTCTTAACACACGGGTTTGTCGTCGATGAACAGGGGAAAAAGATGTCCAAATCCCGTGGGAATTTCATATCTGTAGAAGACGCTCTAAAGGAATTTGGCGCCGACGTTGTCAGGTTATGGACTTCTTCTTTAGACTATCAAAATGATATGAACGTGTCTCGCAATTTAATTATCCGGTGTTCGGATGCCTACAGGCGGGTTCGCAACACATTCAGATACCTGCTGAGCAATCTCTACGATTTTGATCCAAAGGTAAATACCATTCCCTATGAAGGATTACTGGAAATAGACCGCTGGGCACTGCATAAGACGCAAGAATTGGTTAAGCATGTTACGTCTGCCTATGAGTCATTGCAGTTTCACCGCGTTTTTCATACAATCTATAATTTTTGTACGGTGGAAATGAGCTCCTTTTACCTGGATATTCTGAAGGACCGGTCATATACCTTCCCAAAAAATTCAAGGGAGCGGCGCGCGGCACAGACGGTGATGTATTCCATCCTGTTAAACCTCGTTAAATTGTCTGCTCCGATTATCGTTCACACGGCAGAAGAAGTGTGGTCGGCGATTATCCATAAGGATGAGGATGTCTCCAGCGTTCATTTAACGACATTTCCCAAAGAAACCTCCTCATGGACTGACAACACCCTCAATGAGAGATGGGAAAAGTTAATCAACGTGAGAACGGATGTGGCGAGGGAACTCGAGAAGATGCGTGCCTCCAAGCTCATAGGCAATTCATTGGAGGCATCCGTCAATCTTTATACCGAAAATAAAGAACTCTGGCAGTTCCTCAAGAATTACGAGGAAGACCTCCCCATGATATTTATCGTATCTGAAGTAAAACTTGCCCCTGTAAATTATGAACAGGAGATGGACAAGAATAATTTATCCAGGGCGGTGAAGGGTGAATTAAACGAAACCCTCTGGATCGAATGCCAGGTATCACGGCACAAGAAATGTGACCGATGCTGGAACTTCAGAGAGAGCGTGGGAACCGTTCAGGAACATCCTGCCATTTGTGCCCGATGTGTTACCGCACTTCATTAATTTTGATAAATCAATACCTTTAATATTTGCAAAGCGGTAGTTTTCTGAAAAACCCTATTTTATTACAATCAGCATAAAAGGAAACACGTAGCGCGGGCGGCTTGTCCCCCGCCCAACCGCTCATGCCGACCACGCTTGTCCTCAACAGAGGGCAAGGAAGGGTTCGGCTCTACCTTTTTAAAAAAATAAAGTTTTACAATTTATTTTATTTTTTTATTGACTAATAAGAAAACAGATATTAAACTCTTACTCTTACTTTTGAATATTTAGTATAAGTTCGACAAGGGCAAACCCTGAGTGATCGGGGGACGCAAAGTAAAGGATCTTTGAGTATACAAGGAAGTATGCTGGGATAAGAAACAAGAGTCCCAGATAATATATAAGGACATAGTTTTAAAAGACAGCCTTACTGCCGAAGATGTTTAAAAAAAATATCTTTGCAGTAAGGCTTTTTTTGTTATTGTAAACAAAATTTCCTTGCTGTAGCGCGGGTGGCTTGTCCCCCGCTATTTGCCATCACATTGTATAGCGAATGAATGCCGACCATAAAGGACTTCGGCGTGAGCTCGGTCGAACGGTCGGCGCTACGGGTGATGTTGTGGAATCCGCCACCGCGCAAGAGGCAATGACGTAGCGCGCGGGTTCCTTGTTCGACAGAGCCTTTGACAAACCTCATGATGTGGCATCCGTGCATGGTGAGCGTTCGTCTGAGCTCACACCGAAGACTTGTCGAACCATCACGACGAAGTCCCCCGTTATTTGTGGACACAATTTAGGAATGGGGTTGTCCTGCGGAAGTTTTTGGGCCGGAAATTTATGCAGGCAAGAGCGTCCTAAAGTTTAATGGCAAAATCGACTACATATAGTAAACGAATTAAAGAAGTTGGCATTGAGCGCTTGACACTGAGCGCTTGACACTGAGCGCTTGACACTGAGCACTTGACACTGAGCGCTTGACATTCCGAGCGAAGCGAGGAATCTTAAGATTTCTCCTTTCAGTCGAAACAAGGATTTCTCAGTCGCCCTGCTCCTTCGAAACGACAATTTTTTTTGTTGACTATAAAACGTAGAGTTCAGGTCATTAACTGTACCCAATAGATTTCTTAAAATAGTTGGAATAACACAATAACATAATAACGTAATAGAATCATCCCGATAAAGGCAAACCCTGAGCGATCAGGGGGCGCAAAGTGTAGGATCTTTAATTTTAGATTCTGAGATAAGTTCGGATTGACGATAGAGCTGGATGTCATGCTGGACTTGTTTCAGCATCTAAATATTTTGAGATAGCCTTACTACCGAAGATGCTGGTAACACAATATCTTCAGGAGTAAGGCTTTTTTTATTGCGAAAGGTTCAAGTAAAAAGGAGAGTTTTTTATAACGTTGGCCTTCACAGGCAACAATAGACCTTGGGATTGCCCAAAGGTCTGATAACCGAAATGGAAAGGAGGAGTTTTATGAGTTGTAGAAAGATGTTGTTGAGTATTTTTATTGTTTTTTTTGTGTCCTTCGGGGTATCCGTATTTACTGCCGGCACCACGTATGCGCTAAACCATAGCAGTAATATTACCAGCGATGAGACGTGGTCTGCCGGTGATAACCCTCATATCGTTACGGGACCCATCCACGTATACAACAACGCCACATTAACAATAAAGCCAGGATGTTTGGTGAAATTTGATATCAACGCAGCTCTTTATATCGGATATTACAGCGCTGCCACTTTGAATGCCACAGGCACGAGCGGCAGTCCCATCACCTTTACCTCGAATGCGGTAACCCCTGCGCCAGACGATTGGCAGGGAATAGTATTTTTCGATAACACGGTGGATGGTTCAACGATTTTAGACCATTGTACGGTGGAATACGGCGGAAACAACGTTTATATTGCTAACATCAATTGCAGCAGCGCCTCACCTGCCATCCAAAATTGCACCATACATCATTCCAGCAATTATGGGATATATTGCGACATCAATTCTGCCCCCACACTGACAAATAATACGATAAGCAATAACGGCTCATTCCCCATAAGCATAAGTTGCAACAATCTGGACACCAATGTAACGGGGAATACGGGCAGCGGCAATACGCCGAATGCCATCGAGGTGCGAGACAACAATATAAGTTCAAGCCATACCTGGGTGAAGCAGGACTTTTACTTTAATGTAACGGCATCTCTCCATGTATATAATGGCGCCACATTAACGATACCCCCGGGGTGTCTGGTGAAGTTTAATGCCGGAACGGCGCTTTACATCGGGTATTACAGCGCAGGTACCTTGAATGCCACGGGCACGAACGGTAACCCTATCACCTTTACCTCAAACGCGGCTACCCCTGCGCCTGGCGATTGGCAGGGAATAGTATTTTTCGATAACACCGTGGATGGTTCAACGATTTTAGACCATTGTACGGTGGAATACGGCGGAAACAACGTTTATATTGCCAACATCTATTGCAGCAACGCCTCACCCACCATCAAAAATTGCACCATACAGCATTCCAGCAATTATGGGATATATTGCGACATCAATTCTGCCCCCACACTGACAAATAATACGATAAGCAATAACGGCTCATTCCCCATAAGCATAAGTTGCAACAATCTGGACACCAATGTAACGGGGAATACGGGCAGCGGCAATACGCCGAATGCCATCGAGGTGCGAGACAACAATATAAGTTCAAGCCATACCTGGGTGAAGCAGGACTTTTACTTTAATGTAACGGCATCTCTCCATGTATATAATGGCGCCACATTAACGATACCCCCGGGGTGTCTGGTGAAGTTTAATGCCGGAACGGCGCTTTACATCGGGTATTACAACGCTGGCACTTTGAATGCCACTGGCACGAGCGTCAGTCCCATTACCTTTACCTCGAATGCGGTAACCCCTGCGCCAGACGATTGGCAGGGAATAGTATTTTTCGATAACACCGTGGATGGTTCAACGATTTTGGACCATTGCACGGTGGAGTACGGCGGAAATAATATTTATAATTCCAACATCTATTGCAGCAACGCCTCACCCACCATCAAAAATTGCACCATACGGCTTTCTGGCGGGTATGGGATATATTGCGACATCAATTCTGCCCCCACACTGACAAATAATACGATAAGCAACAATGGCTTATTCCCTATTAGCGAGTCCAGCGACAGGCTGGACAGCAATGTGACGGGGAATACGGGCAGCGGCAACACGCCGGACGCCATTGAGGTGCGAGCCCAAAATATTGTATCAAGCCATACCTGGGTTCCGCAGGACTTTTACTTTAATGTGACGGGAACCAATCATATATACAACGGTGCAACATTAACGATAAACCCCGGAAGTCTGGTGAAATTTAGTGCCGGAACTGGCCTTTACGTCGGGTATTACAACGCGGCTACTTTGAATGCCACTGGCACGAGCGTCAGTCCCATTACCTTTACTTCAAATGAGGCTACCCCGGCGCCTGGCGACTGGCAGGGAATTGTATTTTTCGGTAACACCGTGAGTGCTTCAACAATTTTGGACTATTGCACGGTGGAATACGGCGGGAATGCCAGTTATAATTCCAACATCAATTGCAATCAGTCATATCCTACCATCCGGCGTTGTATCATAAGAAATTCCAGTGGCAGTGGAATTTCTACAACGGGAAACGACTCCTTACCGTCGATTACGTGTTCGGATATCGTTAACAATAAGAATGGCGTCTATGCAGAATCCAACTCTCACCCGAGTATTTCCGACTGCAGGATAGCAGGGAATAAATCGTCCGGTGTTACCAACACCACATCGGCCACTACCATAGATGCAAAAAATAACTGGTGGGGGAACTCCAGCGGTCCCAGCGGCGCCGGTCCGGGAACGGGAGATGCGGTAAGCAGCTATGTAAGCTACTCTCCATGGCTGACTTCTTTTGACTCTTGTCTCGATAAGATTGTTTTAAGTCCGGCATCTGCGACGAATTATATAGGTTCACAGCATACCGTTACCGCAACAGTCACTGATGAATCTGATAATCCGCTGGAAGGCGTCACAGTGTCTTTTAATATTACCTCCGGTCCGCACGCAGGCCAAAATGGCACAGGCAAAACGGACGATGATGGAGAGGTGACATTTACCTACACGGGTACTTCGGCAGGCACAGACACGATCGAGGCAAGCTTTGTCGATTTCCATGGCAGGACCATATCAACTACGGCAACAAAGACATGGAAAGCGCCTGCCACACCAATACCAACGCCGACTCCGAGCCCAACACCTGAGCCAACGCCAAGTCCTTCACCGAGTCCATCACCGACTCCTGTGATAACGCCAACACCATCACCATCACCGACTCCGAGTCCAACACCTGAGCCGACGCCGAGTCCTTCACCGGAGCCAACACCAAGTCCGACGCCTGAGCCGAGTCCGACAGGTACGCCAACGGCCATTAGCCTGCTCTCCTTTAAGGCAACGGCAAAAGGCAATGGTCAGGTTATTTTAGCCTGGCAGACGGGCACGGAGATGGATAATGCCGGGTTTAATATCTATCGTGCCAGGACGAAGGATGGGGATTACAGGAAGATCAACAGTACCCTTATTCCTGCCAGTGGCAACGCCTCCACGGGCGCTGATTACAGCTATACGGACGCTCCTTCTGTCAAGGGCAAGTACTTTTATAAGCTGGAGGACGTGGACTATAATGGCGTAAGCACGATGCATGGTCCTGACAAGGTGAAGGTAAAAAAGCCGTATCGCGCAAAAGGCAAGAAACACAAATAAGGGAGAAGTGGATAGTGAAAAGTGAAAAGTGGATAGTGAAAAGTGAAAAGTGAAAAAAACAGAAGTTAGAATGTAGCGCAATAATGAAACGTCAGCGGTCAGCTAAGGGCATCAGTGAGAAGCCAGAGGCTGGCCGCTGATGACGGAATATCCGAATAGACATCGAGAATTTTTAATCTTAACATTTCATGATAATTTAAGGTAGTGTCCACGAGAGTTCTCGTATAATAAAGCGAAACATGACGATAAAGGCAAACCCTGAGCAATCAGGGGACGCAAAGTGTAGGGTCTTTAATGTTAGATTCCGAAACAAGTTCGGAAAGACAGTAAAGCAGTAACAAGTTCGGAATGACGGAAAAGCAGCGTGTCATGCTGAACTTGTTTCAGCATCTACTAATTTGAGATAGCCTTACTGCCGAAGATTTTTCACAAAAAATATCTTTGCAGCAAGGCTTTTTTTGTTTTTGCTTATAAAAATGTCCACGTTCTTACTGTAGCGCGGGCGGCTTGTCTCTCCGCCATCACGTTGCATAGGATGAATGAAGCCGACCACAAGGGTTCGGCGCTACGAGTCGATGTGGCGCATGGAGTCCATCGCCACACAATGGATAACGGTGTAGCGCGTGCGGCTTGTCGTTCGATTGAGACCTCGATTTATCTACGATTCAATCGTTATTTTTATAAAGCATAAATTTTTCTGGATGAAAGGGGGGTACAACCGAAAAAGACAAAAATGGTACATTAGTGTCCTTTATTTGTGGTAAAGGAAGAATATTTGATATTTTAGAAATGAAGGAGAAGGAGGAGAAAAATGAAATTTGTGAGAAAATTTTTACCTTGTGTTTTTTCTACTTTGTTAGTGATTCCTTTTGGGCTAAATTTACATGCAGACGTGCCGGGGACGAGGACCAATAGTCCAAAAACCACCGAGAGTTCAAAGTCTCCCAAACTCGCACCATCAGCTACGGCAATTAGCCCTGTTGTCACAGCAACAGGATTAATAAGCTTATCAGTGGATGGTCTTGGCACGAACAACGTGGCTGGGGGTATTATACAAGTGCAAAAGCCAGCCGGTGCAACCGTTAGAGGCGCATATATGGCGGCTGCCAGTACGGGTTTTAGAGGGCGCACCTTAGCCGACGGGGATGTTATGATTGATGGCGCCGGTGTTACTTGGTCTTCAACGGTAGCAAGCTCTATAAGTTCCTATAATTCCTTTGCGGATGTAACGTCACTCGTAAAGGCAAAGATTGATGCCGCACCTGCAGGAAGAGTTGATTTTACGATAACAGAGGTGGGTACCTATGGCATAGATGGGGAAATACTGGCGGTAATCTTCGACGATCCCGGTCAGACGACCAGCAACACGATTGTATTGCTGTTTGGCGCTCAAAATATTGCCGGGGATACGTTCCATATTGGGCTGGGTGCGCCGATCGATAAGTCCGACCCAAAACTGATGCTTGATTTATCACTGGGGATTTCGTATGGCTATCAGCCGTCTGGCCAATACAGCCTGGTTGACGTTAATGGTATACGTATGACGACATCGGCAGGCGGTCAGGATGACGGCGCAGCCGAGGACGGGGCCCTTTTGACGGTTGGAGGGCTTGACGATACGAATGACAATCCGGCAAATCCTTACCAAGATGATTCCTTCGGACCTCGTTACGATGACGAGTTGTACAACCTTTTACCATTCGTGAATGATGGAGACACGAGTATAGAGGTATATACCCAAAATCCCTCGAATGATGACAACATCTTCTTCGCGGCACTTAATCTGTCATCCGCCACGGCAGTCGTTGGAGAGGGCATTATTTTAACGCCGCCTTCTGCAACGAATCCAATAAATACTCAACATACGGTTACTGCAAAGGTGCAGGATGATAATGGCAACCCCGTTGTTGGGCGCACGGTGAATTTCTCGATCGTATCAGGTCCGCATGCAGGACTTACGGGTAGTGGCTCTACAGATGGTACAGGGCAAACAGCGTTTACCTACACCGGGACAGTCGTTGGGACAGATGTCATTGAAGCGAGTTTCGTTGATAATAATGGCAATACTAAGACTTCAAATCAGGTTACAAAGACATGGGAAAGCTCCACTGCCATCAAACTTGCATCCTTTAATGCCAAGGCTGGCAAAAATCGGAAAATTAAGCTGAATTGGAAGACAGCTACAGAGGTTGACAACGCTGGCTTCAATCTCTACCGTTCCGACAGTGCGGACGGGACTTACACGAAGATTAACAGTAGTCTCATCCCTGCTAAAGGCAATGCCGTATCTGGAGCTCGTTACAAATTTGTGGACGCCCCGTCCAGCCGTGGCACGTATTATTATAAATTGGAGGACGTGGATCCTAACGGGGACAGCACCCAACATGGTCCAGTCGTTGTTAATAATGCCGGTAAGAAGGTGAAAAAGTCGAAAAAGTAAAAACAGTACATTCCGCCTTGCCGATTGAGGCGAATGAATATTGTGAAGGAGGTATCTGTGCGACTTTGTCGCACAGATACCCTTCACAAATTATGCCTGTGACTGCTTTTGAGTTGCGGTTGACTTCTCATTTGTTTTGACAGGAATTCAACAGCCTTTGCTCTCTGGGTATGCACGGTTAAAGCCTTTGGACATGACAAACAAATGTTATCCTCGATTAAGATCGGGGTTACTCTTTAGTTTTTTGAAAAGGTAGGGGCGAAGCATTTGCCGCAACTGGCGTAAATATATTCATCTTGTATTCCGGCAAATGCTTCGCCCCTACACTGTTAATAAGGTAAAGATGGTGTTTGGTAACCACGGTGAAGACGTAGTATCCTGGTAATCATGTTCTCCAGTAATAGGGTAATATTGGCATTACGATCAAGATACTCAAGCGATGTCTTGATTACATCTATAATACTGAATAACACATCTTCAGACACAGACATACTCTTTGATACTAATGCATCTTTCCATCTGCCGTGGTAAAGAGGCAACTCATGTTCGCCTGTTTTACAAACAAGCAAATCCCGATAATACAGGAGAAATGAGAGTATGAGTTCTCTTACGTATGTCCGTTTTTCTTCTAACACCTCCAAATCCTGGATATGCCATTCTTCGAGCAACTCTTTTGCGAAAGTCAAATTGTCGTGAACTTCTAATTTTAAAATTCGCTCAATAAGCCAGTCTTTCTTTTCAAGGGCATGCGAACCGGAAAGTAACGCGGCCCTTTCGATGCTGCCATTGGAGACAAGCGCCAGTTGTTGCGCTTGTGTATCACCCAGTTGAAAACGGTTTACGAGGATATCTTTTACGGTCGTCACTGATAATGGGGAAAACCGTATGATTTGGCACCTTGACCGAACCGTTTCTCTGACCGATTCCAGAGAGGTCACGATGAGTATAATGATGGCGTAGGAAGGGGGTTCTTCCAGGGTTTTCAATAAGCAGTTAGACGCCTCTTCATTCATCCTGTCGGCTGACTGAATAATTACCATTTTGTGCTCCGATTCCAGAGGTTTGACATTCAGGATGTCCTGGAGATGCTTCAATTGTTCTATTTTAATCACGCGACTGTTTTTTTCAGGGAGGATATAAAACAGGTCAGAAAAATTATCACTGTCGATTCTTTTGCAATAATCGCACATATCACACGCATCCATGTGAGGATGTTGACAAAAAATAGTTTTTGCCAATTCTTTGGAAAATAATGCCTTACCAATACCTTCCTGACCGGCAAAAATATAGGCATGAGCCAGGCGATCGTTAGTAATCGCATTTTGAAATAATTTTATAATACGGTCCTGGCAAGAGATGATCTTAAAAGACATGAACAATATCGTCTTAAAACGAACGTCTGAAATGTTGCGTCGGTTTGTAAATGTATCAGGAAAAAGTTAAGAATATAATACTTGAAATTCTACTCCTCTTCATCCTCTTCGTCTTCCTCCTCGTCCTCCTCCTCCTCCTCGTCTTCCTCCTCCTCCTCTTCGTCAGTTTCGAGTATTGCCATAATGTCACCCACTTTTACCACGTCACCTTCTTGTGCGAGTATTTCTAACAGTCTTCCGGATACGGGGGCAGTTATATTAAAAGTTGTTTTTTCCGTAATCATCTCAACCAGGTCTTCTCCCTCTTCAACCTCTTCATCTTCTTCAACGTACCAAAAAGAAACGGTTGCTTCATCTCCGTTATTTCCTTCAACGTCTGGTAATTCTACTTCAACTCTCATAACAGATTCTCCTTCAATCAATATCAAACCAAATTGCCTTACAAAACACATCTAATCGCATCAAAAGTCTCTTTAATAATAAGGTAGGGGCGAAGCATTTGTCGGAATACAAAGTGAACATATTTACACCAGTTGCGACAAATGCTTCGCCCCTACACGGTGAGGTAAATATTATTATTGAAATTTTTCAAAAAACTAAGTGTTACAATAAAAGGTAAATATTATACTGAGCAATAATTTTCTTGTCAAGCGTCAAGGCCATAAATAAAATAACGAAAAAGACAGTTATAGTTCATTATGCTTAACCCTTTTAATAATATAGATATAAAATCGCTTGACTTGGATGAAAAGATAGTTTAAAATCGCGACTTATTATTTGAATAACCGAATAGGAGTTTTTAAGTAATACACTGTGGTGTTAAAATAAACAGAAGAGTAGTATTACTGGAGTTATGCATTTTTGGCAAGAACTTAACAAGAAGTTCGGGAAGCCCTGACTTTAGGAAAGCTGATCATATTTTTAAGAACTTTTGTTGGAAAATTACAGAAATGGACAAAAAACAGCATAGTAATAAATTACAAGCTCTCTCTGTGTCTTTGAGGTAAATGTTTTCTGAAGCTTGGGTGTGCTGTGTGCGTCTGATGATTGCCATTACAGGATAATCAGTATGGATCTTAAAGAAAAATTATGTAATAAACGTAATGCGGCCTGTACAAGAAGCACTGCATATATATGGCGGTATTACTATCGCGCAAGTAATACCTTACATAATTTTATGGTATATTCCAGGATATACTGCTGACTTTTTAAGCGACATATTCAAAAGACCCTATTTTTCATTTCTTGATTCCGTTCAGATCGGCATTCCGCCCAAGCGGCATTTCTCCTATACGTTTCGCTTTTTCCGACTTTCATTTCTCGCGATTTCTTATTTTGTGCAAGACCATTTTTTTATTTTGGAGGATAAGCTTCATAAATCGGCTTATAACATGATATGCAAATATTTCAACTACTGGCATACCTCCTTCTTCCAGCATGTGTCGCCCTTGGATACTTTATTTGTATTCTTGTATACAAGAAGAAGCAATCTGCCAGCGAAAAAAAGATAAAACATCTCAGGGAGGAATCTCTGCGAGATGCCGAAAAAATCAAGAAAGAGGCTGAGCTGTCAACAAAAGCAGAATTGTACCAGCGCAGGGAGGCTTTTGAAAAAGAGACACAGGAAACCAAAATGGAATTGAGACTCCAGGAAAAGAGGTTAAGTAAGAGAGAAGATAACCTGGAACGAAAGATGGAGTTATTAACGAAAAAGGAAAGGTATATTGACACGCTTTCTGCTAATTTTGCCTTGAAAGAAAAAAAGTTGGATGAAAAGAGGTTGGAGCTTGAAAAGACTATAGAAGAGGAAAATAAAGCCCTCCTGAGAATCTCAAATTTATCCCGTGAAGAAGCTGAAAAACTTTTACTGGGCCGTTTAGAGAGAGAACTGGATGTCAAATGCGCTGAATTGATTTCCAGAAAAATAACAGAGACAAAGGAAAATGCAGAACAAACGGCAATATCATTAATTAGCACCGCAATTCAACGATGTACTGCAACTCATACGGCCGAAAATATTGTAAGTTCAATCGAACTCCCGAATAATGAGATGAAAGGGCGTATCATTGGACGCGAAGGCAGAAATATCCGCGCCTTTGAAAAGGCGACAGGGATTGATGTTATAGTGGATGATACCCCGGGCGTGATCGTCCTCTCCGGGTTCGACAGTGTTCGGCGTGAAATTGCGCGGCAGTCGATGGAGAAGTTGATTGTTGACGGGAGGATACACCCTGCACATATTGAAGAAGTTGTTAAGGAGACAGAAAAAGAAATTGACCAGGTTATTCAGGAGACCGGAAAGCAAACGTGCTTTGAATTGGGAATACATAATATTCATCCGGAATTGATAAAACTTGTCGGCAGGCTTAAGTACAGGACGAGTTATGGACAGAACCAACTGCAGCATTCTATCGAAGTCGCGAACCTTATGGCTATTCTTGCGGGTGAATTAAAGCTGGATGTGCCGTTGGCAAAGAGATGTGGTCTTTTACATGATATTGGGAAGGCTATCGGTCCAGAAATGGAAGGTACCCACGCTGTTGCCGGTGCAGATCTTGCAAAACGGTATGACGAAAGAACCGAAGTGGTTAACGCAATTGGCGGTCATCATGAAGAAATACCGGTTGAATCGGTTTATACCGTGTTGGTGAGCGCAGCCGATGCCATTTCTGCCGGAAGACCCGGTGCACGGAGAGAAACCCTGGAAAAATATATTAAACGGCTTGAGAAACTGGAAAGCATTGCGACCTCTTTTGGCGGTGTTGAAAGCGCCTATGCCATCCAGGCGGGAAGAGAAGTGCGCGTAATGGTATGTCCTGATAAGGCAAATGATAAGGCGGCAGCAAAGATGTGTTATGATATTGCCAGGGAAATCGAAGGTCAATTGGAATACCCAGGGGAGGTCGTTGTCACGGTAATTCGGGAAACACGCTTTGTTGAACACGCGAAGTAGTATATGCATGCCGAGTTTGATGTAATCGTGGTCGGCGCTGGCCATGCGGGCTGTGAAGCATCTCTCGCATCGGCACGCATGGGTATGCGGACGGCTTTACTCACGATAAACGTGGACACGATTGCTCAGATGTCATGCAACCCGGCCATCGGTGGACTTGCAAAAGGTCAGTTGGTCAGGGAGATCGACGCCCTCGGAGGTGAGATGGCAAAGGTAACAGATGAAACCTGCATCCAGTTCCGCATGCTCAACACCAAAAAAGGGCCTGCCGTCCATTCTCCGCGCGCCCAGGCCGATAAAAAGGCATACCAACTATCCATGAAGGAGAGAGTGGAGCGCCAAAGCAATCTCTTTCTGAGGCAAGAAATTGCCGATGTTCTCATCATTGAAAATAAAAAGGTAATTGGATTCGTTGGGCAAAGCGGCATAACCTATAAGGCAAAAGCCGTCATCCTTACTACCGGCACGTTTTTAAAGGGTCTTGTCCATATCGGCGGGTTCACAACACCTGGCGGGAGAATTGGGGAGCTTTCGTCGGAAAAACTTTCTGACTCCTTACGAAAGGCAGGGTTTGAGGTAGGTCGGCTCAAAACCGGTACCCCGCCCCGTCTCAATGGCCGCACAATTAATTATTCACAACTCATACCTCAGTGTGGCGATGAAGAACCACAACCTTTCTCTTTTTCAACGGAAAAGATTGAGCGTCCAAAAGTACCCTGTTATATTACGTATACGAATTCCAATACGCATGAAATTATCACGTCCAATCTGCATAGAGCTCCACTCTATACAGGGCAGATTAAGTCTGTGGGACCCCGGTACTGTCCGTCCCTGGAAGACAAGATTGTGCGCTTTTCCGGAAAAGATCAGCATCAGGTATTTCTCGAACCCGAAGGGTTGAATACCCTTGAGGTTTATTGCAATGGAATCTCCACCAGCATGCCTCACGATGTTCAGGAAGCGATAGTCCATTCCATCAAAGGCCTGGAAGCCGCAGAGATTGTGCGGTACGGCTATGCCATCGAATATGATTTTGTACCCCCAATCCAACTCACACCAGCGCTGGAAACAAAGCTTGTAGAAAACCTTTTTCATGCGGGACAAATTAACGGGACGTCCGGTTATGAGGAAGCCGCTGCACAGGGCATCATGGCAGGCATCAATGCAGCGCTGAAGATACAAGGGAAGGAACCCTTTATCCTGAGCCGTTCTGAGGCATATATCGGTGTGTTGATTGACGACCTTGTAACGAAGGGAACACAGGAACCCTATCGGATGTTTACCTCCCGGGCTGAATACAGACTACTCCTGAGGCATGATAATGCCGACAGGAGATTAATGCACTATGGATACCGCTTCGGACTCGTCCCTGAACAGCAGTGGTGTAAACTTCAACAGAAAGAAGAAGCCATTGCAGAGATTCTCGCACATATAGATAAAAAAATGGCAGGACCTGATACCCTGGCGAAAATACTGAGTCGTCCGGAGCAAACCTTTGACCATTTGCTTGCGATGGATACCTGGTTAAGCCAAAAGCACATACCGAAAGAAGTCAAAGAACAGGTAGAAATTGAGGTAAAATATAGGGGATATATCGAACGTCAGCAAGCTCAAATAGACAAGTTTAAAAAGATGGAAGATTACAAAATTCCCTCCTGGATTGACTACCTAAATATTTCTGAACTCAGAAAAGAGGCGCGACAAAAACTTTTTCAGGTCCGCCCGGTTTCACTGGCGCAGGCATCGCGCATTTCAGGAGTTTCCCCTGCTGATATCTCCATTCTTATGATCTATCTTGCGGGAAAAACGAAAAAGATCCCTCTTTAATTAATTTGAGTCAAATCGCTCGGAGAAAAACATTGGTGAAGCGTAACCGATAGTTCAGCGACTCTGGACCCGCTTCCCCACAGTACTCACCTTGCCAAAACAAACGCTCGGTATTATCCTCATAGTAAAACATCCTTATCGAAAGTACTGCTATGGAATAGTGCAGAAGTTTGCTCAAAAGGGGGTAATTAAATTTGACAAAGTATCCGCCAATCATTACGATACTACTTTAATTGAAACACTTTAGTTTTTTGGAAAATTACAAATAAATACATTTACCTCACAGTGTAGGGGCGAAGCATTTGACGCAACTGGCGTAAATATATTCATCTTATATTTCGTCAAATGCTTCGCCCCTACCTTTTCAAAAAACTAAAGAGTTACCTTTAATTTTCTTTAAACAACGTGCCCTATTTATACGACTATCTTACCTATTGCGATCATTAAAACTATGGACAAGATACCACTGGTAACGAGTTCTCACGCTGAGTTTATGGATGTTACGCAGGAAGTAAGCAGAGTACTTGAGCAGCGTGGGGTTAAAGAGGGTATCTGTCATGTATACACACCGCATACCACGACCGCTGTTACGATCAATGAAAATGCCGATCCTTCAGTTCGGAAAGACATATTACATGAGCTCAATAGGATGGTGCCGTGGAATGGCCACTATTCCCATCCGGAAGGAAACGCTGCCGCCCACATCAAATCAGCGTTGGTTGGTTCATCCGTATCTATTCCTGTCTCAGGTGGAAAATTAGTACTTGGAACATGGCAGGGCATCTATTTCTGTGAATTCGATGGGCCCAGACGCAGAGAAGTTTTTGTACAAATCATTAAAAGTGAATAGCACGCACATTAAACCCAGAGTTGCGCAGGATTACCGCTGGAACTTAAAAGACGTAATAAAAGTTTTTCTGGTGTATGTGGTCCTCCTGTTTGTCGGCATGCCGGTAATTGTCCGGTTATTCAGTACAATACTAAATTTCAATATTCTGAATAATATTGGGCAACGGTGTCTTGTTCTTTTTATTTCCCTGTTCGTTAATGTTGCTATCTGTTCCTATGTGTTGTACATTGTCTGTGTTTACTATCGTCAACCAATTACCGCACTGGGATTGTCTACCGTAAATTTTCTTGCCAATATAAAACAGGGGCTTAAACGATATCTGATTATACTGCCCCTCATAGTCCTTGCGGGTTTTGTCACCAATCTGATATCCAGTTATTATGGGCAAACCCCGGAAATGCAAGATGTAGTTCGATGGGTGCTGGATGAAAAATCGTTCATTGTCCTGATCAGTTTGATTTTCTTCGGGATTGTCATTGCCCCTATGATCGAAGAGATTTTGTTCCGGGGATTTCTGCAACCGGCATTGAAAAAACTCTTCGGCGGACGATATGCCATTGTGGTAACTGCATCCCTTTTTGCGGCTGTACATATGGATATATTCGCCTTTTTACAGATATTTATCCTGGGGATACTCCTGGGTTATCTCTATGAGAAGACACAAACCCTCGTTGCATCTATCTTCGTGCATATCTTACACAATTCATTAACCCTGTTTTTTTTGCTCTATTTTAAATATTATTTCAATGGGAAGGTTCCGGCATTCTAACGGATAAATGAACTCATGGAGACATTATGTTTAGAGATGTAGATGAACAATTAGAGGTCATCCTGCGCGGCACGGTCGATATTGTTACAAAAGAAGAGTTGACAAAAAAACTAAAGAGATCGCAAAAGGAAAATAAACCCATCCGTGTAAAATTAGGGCTTGATCCCACCGCTCCTGACATCCATATCGGAAATGCCATCCCTATTCATAAATTACGTGCATTCCAGTCGCTTGGGCATACTGCTATACTCATCATCGGCGATTATACGGCAACGGTAGGGGATCCCTCCGGGGTCAACAAGACGCGACCCATGATTACGTATGAAAAGGTATTAGAAAATGCTAAGACCTACCTTTCTCAGGCAGGAAAGATACTCGACTTGGAGAAGACGGAAGTGGTGTATAACAGTGAGTGGTTCAAAAAAATGACCTTCCATGATGTTATTCAACTCGCTGCAAAGATGACCGTGGCCAGGATGATGGAACGGGATGATTTTACCAAACGCTACCATGCCGGCGTTCCCATCAGTGTCCATGAATTTATCTATCCACTCATGCAGGGATATGACTCAATTATGGTAAAGAGTGACGTGGAATTGGGAGGCACAGACCAGTTGTTCAGTCTGCTGGTGGGAAGGGATCTCCAAAGGGACGCGGGTGTAGAACCACAGATTGCCCTGACTACACCGCTCCTGGAAGGAATCGATGGGAATAAAAAGATGAGTAAGAGTCTGGGAAACTATATCGGCGTAACCGAGTCTCCTGGCGAAATATTTGGCAAGGCAATGTCTATTCCGGACAACCTGATGCGGAAGTATTTCGAACTTGCTACAGACTTGCGTGCCGATGAAATCAGCCGACTCCTTGATGTCCAGATGCATCCGCGCGCTGCAAAAGTTACTTTGGCTAAGGCAATCGTTCAGCGTTATTATGATAACAATGCTGCAGAGGCGGCCGCCGCCGAGTTTGATCGTATTTTTAAAGAGCGTGAACTTCCCGATAAAATTCCCGATGTTGAAATATCCGTAAGCGAACTAACTGACGGCAAAATATGGATTGCCAAACTTATCATCCTCTGTGGCTTTGCAGCTACCAACAGTGAGGCACGACGATTGGTTCAGCAGGGAGGGGTAAGTGTAAACAATAACTCCGTTACCGATCCTGCACTGAATTTAGAGATAAGACCAGATATGATCCTCAAGATAGGAAAACGGCGGTTTGCACGAGTAGTATTAAAAAATACGTAGCCATCTCTGCATCCGTTGTGGTGAAAATGGATAATGTGCGGATTGTCTTTCTGAAATATTCTGTGCCCGGAAAGGTAAAGACCAGCCTGGCAAAAGGTATCGACGACAAGAAGACAGAAAAGATGTAGTTAGCGGGCAATGAAAAAGGTTTGCTGTATTATGATTCAGAGGTGCTAGAACTGGCTCTTTAAAAAAGCACAACAACTTTAAAAAATAATTTAGGAACTGCTCCTTTGTGCTAAGAAGACATTAGCTCACGCAGCAGGACAGCCTGTATAAACGTCGCGCACATATCCATTCATTCGGTATGTCTCTGCACAGAGGTATTTTATGTCTTTTCTTCGGTACCCATGCCACCTGTATGATACTTGAATTCAATTATTGTATGTGCTAAACTTTTTTGTGTATGACCCTTTCTGCGAATGTCCAATTGAGATAACAACCGTTTTATTCGTGCTGATGGATTGAACTATAACATGAGCGAATATAAAAAAATTAAAAATTCGACTCCGTTTATAAAAGATACAAGTTTTGACCCCAAAAGGATGGACGATCTTTATATCTCTGAAGCTTATATTCCTGAAGAATATAATTTGACGGTGTCCGGAGAAGGCCTTCAGTTGATAAACAGAAATGAATTAAGACACCCGGTTGGTGTTGTTGCTGCCCGTTCTTTACGATATTTTAGCACAAATGGCGAATCTTTTAATATCTTCCGCATACGAGATATGTCTGTTTGGCGGCTTAGGCATATTTATAACAGCTTCGACTGGTGGAATGCTTACGTGGTAAATGCAGAGGGCGAACGAAAATATATGCCCATGTTGTATATAGGGGAAAAATTCGGTAGTATGGCGGAAAATGCAGGTGATGCGGATATTGTGTCGAGTGCGTTTGAAAATGACCGGTGTATTGTAAATCAGGCGTGTGATGGAGGGGCAATTTTTGCTGTCGGCTATAGTGAAAGGGGGGGGCTATTTAATTCTCCCGATATGTACGGAGTCAAGACGATTGTAGGAAATAAGTATAAAGGCGCTGGCGTTAATGTAATCCAGAGCATTACAAAAAATCTAAGGCTCATGGCCGAACATACACTAAAAGCAAAAGGCAGAGAAGCTTCTCCTCAGAGTATTCAAGATGAAATTAAGGAGATGAAAATAGTTATCCTGGACAGGCCAAGGCATAAAAAGCTTGTTAAAACGGCTAAAGAGATTGGTGCCCAGGTAATACTTGTTCAGGATGACGACCTTACGCCCACCCTTGCGGTTACGAGAAGCGAAGTTGATCTGATTACCGGAGTGGGGGGCATTCCTGAAGCAATCTTAAGCGCAATTATTGTAGAAAAACTGGGCGGTGAAATGAGCTTAAGAATTTTACCCACTGATGTGGCACTGGATGAAAAATTGTTGGGAAAATTAAATAATTGGAATCTCTTCAGAAAGAATGAAATCGATATTTTAAGAAAGTTTAAAATTGTGAGACCGGGTGCGGAAAAAGCAGACGAAAGGTCATGGAATACTGTTTGGACCTCTAAGGATTTGGCCAGGAGTGCGGATATGGTTTTCACTGCCAGTATTATTAAAAAAACTCCGTGGATAAGACTCCCCGATGGGGAACCAGTCCCAGGGGTGGAACTGGATCCCGAAACGGGAGAAGTAACCGTACATGTAGTCCGCATAGCCGGTAATATGCTGGAAATTGTTCCCGTAATTTATACAACCGTAATTAGTCAATGTAGAGGGCGATATAAAAAACTGACGGAAGCACATCACTGGGCGGATAGGAATTTGCTTACACAATGGGGAGAGGCGTATGCAGAGTTTGGCATGTTTTCAAAGGCGAAGGAATGCATACAGAAAGCACGATCGTGTGAAAACCCCTCTGAGGATTTCTTGCAAAGATGTGATGCCCTGTACGAATATATTGAGGGATTGGATGTCCTTGCGAACAAGCATGTTCAAACGCCGGAATCTTTGATGGAACATTTTAAAAAAGTATGTCATTTAGGGTATCAAGACAATTTATGGTTGAAATCCAAGCTGATGATTAAAAGATTTTATGAATATCTCGGAGACAAGCATTATCATGACCGGCACTATGATGATGCTATTGCCTGTTACAGAGAGGCATTGCAATACAGCCCGCAATTAAATCTCTACCGTAAGATGAATTCTGTCCAGATGAAAGATATGTTGGAAGGATATTTTAACCTGATTGATAAAATATATAGAGAATTCGATTACAAGGAATCAAAGGAGCTGGAAAAATATAAACTCGGAATGGCATTGGACGTTTTTTATAATAAAGCTGGATTTCTAAAATCCTCTTGCAGAGAACCATGGCTTGTTTTTTTCAGGAGGACGGTATTACATGGGAAAAAACCTTCTTATAAATTAGCCGTTCTCACCAAATTATTAAGATTAAATAAAAAGTTGAATACTGCAACCGATGCCGGGCTTTCATTCTTTTTGAAGAAAGAATTTGGCATGATGAACGAGGAAACAGATAGTATTATCAAGTATAAAAAAATGCATGGAAACTTTCATTCCGTGAGTGAACTCTATCAGGTAAAGGGACTGGGTTTAGAGAACCTGTCGAAGTTACTTCTCCCGCAGGTAACCGTTGAGAGCCAAAACGAATTGGAAGATGCCGATATCCCACTGAGTATCAGTCTTGTTGAGGCGATGGAAAAAAGGCACAAAAACATGCTGGAAGAATTGAAGGATGGATACCGAAAAGAGGCGCAGGAACATTCATATGCAATGGCAGAAGCATACCATTATGTGGGTTCGGTGCTTTATGATATTGGTGATGACGAGGGTGTAAAGATATATTACGAAAGGGCGCTCATAAAACTTCATGAAATCATAGAGAAGTTTGAGGGGATAACGCCAGTTTATGCCCAGTACCGTATTGGCAATCTTTATGAAGAATTAGCCTTGCTCTATGAAAATAAGCAAGTGGAGTATTACCAACTGGCGAAAGATGCCTATACCCATATTATAGATGAGCAACAATCGGCAAAATTATTTGGTTCTATACGCGGTTTGGTTTCTATCAGAATAGAGCAGGCGAAGGAAAGGGTGGAATGTCTGGAAAGGGAATTGTCAGCAATGCACTGAACGCTTGACCTCACATCAGGTAAATTTATCAACGTGTGATTTTAACATTTCTACAACAGCCCCGTCTTTTCATCAAATCCATACATCACATTCATGTTCTGTACGGCTTGGCCGGAGGCGCCTTTGATAAGATTGTCGATGGCGGAGAGGATTATTATGCGGTTTTCAGTAACTTTCGTGGCAATATCACAGAAGTTGGTGTAGATTACGTCCTTTGTCTTTGGCATTTCATGGCCTTCTTTCAATCGAATGAAGGGTTCTGTGCCGTAAAATTCCTCGTAGAGCTTGTGTATTTCATTGTCACTGAAAGGTGAATGGCTATTTGCCGCTCTATCCTTCCCGTGTTTCGGTTTGACATAGATGGTACACAGGATACCGCGATTCATGGGAACAAGGTGAGGAACAAATTGAATAGATACCTTCTGATTTGATCTAATGGAAAGGATATGTTCAATTTCCGGGCTGTGACGATGCCCGCCGACACTATAAGCCTCGATATTTTCATTACATTCACAATAGTGCGTATCCTCCCTGGGTTCACGCCCACGACCGGACACTCCTGACTTTGCATCTACAATAATATCTTCTGCAGAGATGAGTCCTTTCATGAGCAGGGGGGCTAAGGCTAATATCGTTGCAGTGGTATAACAACCCGGGTTGCCTACCAGGTTGGTCTTTTTTATTTCTCCCCGAAAAAGCTCCGGAAGGCCATACACGGCTGTTTCTATTCCCTTACTGTCTGTGTGTTGCGTCTTATACCATCTTTCGTACAATGATTTATCACGGAAACGGTAATCGGCGCTGAAATCGATAACCTTAATACCCTTTTGTATAAAGAGGGGGGCGTATTGCATAGAGATAGTTGGCGGTAGTGTGATAAAGGCGAGGTCAATATTTTCGGGGACTTTATTCTGCTCAATGGTCTCACACGGCAAATCAAACTGGTTTTTTAAGATGGGAAATATGTCCGAGATCCTGGGACGGTCAGTCCTGCGCACGCCGAGATAGGAAATCTTTACCTCCGGATGGCGCAGGAGGATTTTTATGAGTTCTAGGCTTGTATAAGCCGTGGCACCAATAATTCCAACGTTTAACATATTGAAAAAAGTAACCACAGATGTCACAGATTTTAAAGTATCTGTGTAATCTGTGGTTTCAAAAATATTTATTTGTCTGAAACTTGTATTATTAAACCTTGCTAAAAATTCTTTTCTTTTTCTTTTCAGGTTCTTTTACACCGAAGACAACGGGCAGCATCTCGTCCACCTTTTCCACAAATATGAAATTCATCTCCTTCTTGGCATTTTCAGGCACTTCTGACAGGTCTTTTTCGTTTCGCTTTGGCAGAATAACGGTGGTGATTCCGGCACGTTTGGCAGCAAGTACCTTCTCTTTGATGCCGCCCACCGGCAGAATGCGTCCACGCAAAGTAATCTCCCCAGTCATTGCCACGTTGGAAACAATAGGCAAATCCTTCAATAATGAAATCAGCGCCATAGCCATCGTTACGCCGGCAGAAGGTCCATCCTTTGGGATAGCGCCAGCGGGGATGTGGATGTGAAAATCATATTTGTTAAAATCCTTGAAGGTGATTCCCAGCTTCGTTAACCTGGCCCGGATAAAGCTCATTGCGGCCTGGGCAGATTCCTTCATGACGTCGCCTAGTTGTCCTGTCAATAAGAGTTTTCCCGTGCCAGGCATGAGGGTGGCCTCAATAAAGAGGATGTCGCCGCCGGCCTGCGTCCAGGCGAGACCCGTAGCGACGCCGGCCTCTGAAGTTCGTTCTGCAACTTCCGAAAAGAATTTAATAGGTCCTAACAGGGCGTGTAATTGGTCGGCCGTTACCGTAACAGATTTTTTTTCATCCGCGGCAATGTCTTTGGCCACCTTTCGACAAATATGGGCAACTTCCCGCTCCAGATTCCTGATACCTGCCTCACGGGTATAATCACTGATGATCGACTTGATGGCGTCATCGGCGATGGTGATTTGCTCCTTTGTGAGCCCGTGTTCTTTCAATTGTTTCGGTATCGTAAACTGTTTCGCAATGGATACTTTTTCATCTGCCGTGTACCCAGGGAGTTCCAGTACCTCCATCCGGTCTTTAAGTGCAGGAGGAACGGGGTCAAGGAGATTTGCCGTGGTAATGAACATTACCTTAGAAAGGTCAAACGGTACATCCAGATAATGATCTGCAAATGCATGGTTTTGCTCCGGATCTAACACCTCCAGTAACGCCGCCGAGGGGTCTCCCCGAAAATCGGCGCCCAGTTTGTCAATTTCATCAAGCATGAATACCGGATTATTGGATCCGGCCTTTCGTAAGCCCTGGATAATGCGTCCGGGCAAAGCACCAATGTACGTACGCCGATGACCTCGAATCTCCGCCTCGTCTCGTACTCCGCCAAGCGACATGCGTATGAACTTCCGACCAATGGCCCGGGCAATCGACATTCCCACGGAAGTCTTTCCGGTGCCGGGGGGACCAACAAAACAGAGAATAGGCCCCTTCATGTCCTGTTTTAATTTTCTAACTGCAAGATATTCCAAAATCCTTTCTTTGACCTTTTCCAGGTCGTAATGGTCTTCGTCCAGCACCTTACGGGCCGTTTGAATGTCCAGATTATCTGGTGTAGTAATTGACCACGGAAGAGCGACCAGCAGGTCAAGATATGTCCTTGAAACGGTATATTCTGCGGAAGCAATGGGCATTTTGGAAAGGCGGCTTAATTCCCGCTCGGCCTCTTTTTTTGCTTCAGGTGGCATCTTCGCCTCTTCGATTTTTTTTGCCAGTTCTTTGCCTTCAACAGTGCGCTCGTCTCCCTCGCCCAATTCTTCCTGGATTGCCTTCAGTTGTTGTCTCAGGTAATATTCTCTCTGCCCCTTTTCCATCTCATTTTTTACCTGCGACTGGATCTTGGTGGCCATTTCCAGCACTTCCATTTCGCTTGTGATCAGAGCAGTTACCTTTTGTAATCTGGCCTTTACATTGATTGCTTCCAGCACCTTTTGCTTTTCTGATATACTAATATTCAAATGGGATGCAATCATGTCTGCCAGGCGGCCCGGGCTATCAATGTTGACTATGGCTATTTTCAGCTCTTCAGGCAAGGACGGCGCCAGGGAGATCATGCGGATAAACTGATCTGCAGCATTTCTCGCCAGTGCCTCGGTCTCCATATCATTCTCAATAATGTCTTCGAGACCGGTTACCTTGGCCTTAAAGTATGGATCTGTCTGGACGTATTCATCGATTTTGATCCTGCTTACGCCTTGCACCAGCATCTTTGCCGAGTTGTCAGGCATGCGCAGCATCTGGAGCACAACCGCTGCTGTGGCATATTCATGCAAATCCGAAGGCTTAACAACCCTGATCTCCTTGTCTCTTTGTGCCACAAGCGCCAGGAAGCGGTTGGCGGCAAGGACGTGATTCAAGAGTTTCAGGTCCCTCTCCGTAACAATGCTTAAGGCGGCCACCATGTTGGGAAAAACTACGGTGTCTTTGACCGGAAGGACGGGCATTTCATTTGGTATCTTCAGCATCTCTGCCTTTTCCCCGTGTTCTGAATCGGATTTCTGGTTTAACGCGATTTTTGCTTCTGATGGGTCATTGACTTCATTATCTGCCATAGAATCTCACATTCTATCAGAGAATTTACTGACGAAATTGAATTTTTATGGACAGTTTTTCAGGTAATTGTTTTTTTGCTTTGGGCAAAACAACCCGAAGAAAACCATCCTTATATGTGGCCTGTATAGTGTCCATATTAATGGGCGTCGGTATAAAGATACTCCTCTCGAAATGTCCATAACGGATTTCCACTTGATAAAAACATATCTTTTCGTGTGGTGAAGTATCAGTTATAAATCCTCTGACGGTAAGAGTGTCATCGGAAAAGGAAACGTGAATATCCTCTGATTTTGCACCCGGTATGGACATCTTCACTATTACGTCATCCGGAGTCTCATAGACGTCGGTAGGGGGTTGCCACGGATTTGACGAGTTAGTAGGGATATTCTTGTTAAAGGCAAAAAATTCCGTAAAGAGTTTTCCTGTGTTACTCTGCTGAGCATCGGTCTTGTAATCGATGCTATTATAATTTGCCGACATGGTATTTGTGTCTGCCTCCGTATTTGTTTTGAAAACGAGGTAAATATAACAATTTTTGTCTTCAAGTGCAAGGGGTTTACAAATGGTGTATTTCCGGCAAGTAAATACTGATATATTAAGGGTCTCATAATAGTATTGATTTATGACCCGCTCTTCTTTTCAAGTGTTTAAGCACTAAAGCAGATAACTCAACGTATATTCTATTATGAGACCCTTAATAATATCAATAAAAAACCCCGCGTAGTCGCGGGGTTTTTTTAAGAAAGGGAATATTTGATTTAATTTAAAATTAATACATGTCTCCGTACCCACCGTAACCACCCCCTGGCGGCATGGGAGGCATCTTTTTCTTTTCTGGTATCTTGCCCACGATGGCGTCTGTTGTAAGGAGCAAAGTAGAGATACTGGCGGCATTTTGCAGTGCCGATCTGACTACTTTCGTTGGATCAATGATGCCTTCGCCTACCATATCACAATAACGATCTGCGCTGGCATCATAACCTTCGTTTCCTTTTGCAGTCTCTACCTTTTGCACAACGATAGCGGCATTTACTCCTGCATTTGTAGCAATCTGCCGCAAGGGTGCCTTTAGTGCCCTGCGGACGATATCAGCGCCCACAGCTTCGTCTCCCGTAAGTTTCAGTGCATCTAATGCAGGAAGCGACCTCAAAAGTGCCACACCTCCACCCGGAAGGATACCTTCTTCAACAGCAGCGCGGGTTGCGTGGAGGGCGTCTTCCACACGCGCCTTCTTTTCCTTCATCTCGCTTTCGGTAGCGGCGCCCACATTAATCTGAACCACACCGCCTGCCATTTTTGCCAGTCTTTCCTGGAGTTTTTCACGATCGTAATCAGAAGTAGTTATTGAAATCTCCTTTTTAATCTGCTCAATACGAGCCTTAATCTTTTTACTGTCTCCGGCCCCTTCAATGATGATAGTGTTCTCCTTATCGATCTCAACTTTCTTTGCACGGCCGAGGTCTTTTAGCTGGATGGTTTCCATATTGATACCAAGGTCTTCGAAAACCGCCTGGCCGCCGGTAAGGATAGCTATGTCTTCCAGCATGGCCTTGCGTTTATCCCCGAATCCGGGTGCCTTTACTGCAGCGCATTTTAAAGCGCCCCGCAGTTTATTTACAACCAGGAGAGTCAATGCCTCTCCCTCTATTTCTTCGGCAATGATTAAAAGGGGTTTCCCGGTTTGTGAAATCTTTTCTAATATTGGTACCAGCACCTTTGCAGTAGTAATTTTTTTCTCATGGATTAAGATATAGGCGTCTTCCAGCACGCATTGCATCGTATTTGGGTTCGTAATAAAATAAGGCGAAAGATAACCCTTGTCAAACTGCAGCCCTTCGATCCATTTAGCTTCGTTTTGCAGACTTTTACCCTCTTCCACCGTAATAACGCCGTCCTTTCCAACCTTTTCCATGGCATCAGCAATGATCTTTCCAATCTCGCTGTCATAATTAGATGCAACGGTAGCAACCTGTTCAATCTCCTTGCGTCCTTTCGTAGAGATGCTCATTTCCTTTAATTTTTTTACTACCGCTTCAACAGCCTTGTCAACGCCACGTTTGAGCGCCATCGCATTTGCGCCAGCCGTTACATTCTTCAACCCCTCTACAAATATGGCTTCCGCAAGTACGGTGGCAGTCGTAGTGCCATCGCCAGCAACATCGCTGGTTTTTGATGCAACGGATTTAACCATCTGTGCACCAATATTTTGCATGTGATCGGAAAGTTCGATCTCCTTTGCAACGGTAACTCCGTCCTTCGTAATGGTTGGTGAACCAAAGCTTTTCTGAATAACAACATTGCGTCCCCGCGGTCCTAACGTAATCTTAACGGCATCCGCGAGTTGTTTGACGCCAAGCTTAATGGTTTCCAATGCATCATGATCAAATACAATCTTTTTTGCCGACATAACTACGTATCCTCCAAAATTTTTACCTCCAATTAAAGACTATTGTTAACTAAACGATTAGCAAACTTGATGCCGATCTCCTTGGCCCATGATACATTTCCCATTATTATTTTTTTGAAAGTTAACTTCTTATGCCTCAACTATGTAAGTACAAACATGCGGGAAAGAGAAAAGATTGATAAATCTCCTGCAACGCGGATATGTCATTATGACAGCATATATCATTCACCAATTATTTATTATGTGTCAATTTGACAGGCATTGTAATTTCCGGTTTTGATACACTCTCATGCTTAGTTACGGAAAATCTCTTAAAAGGAGGTATATCAATATTGAAGTGTCTGTGCGCTTATACAATTGAATAATTCTGGATAAAAAGATAAATTGATACTATAATCAAAGCCGGTAAGTGTTAAAAATGGGAATAACACTCATCGTTAATTTAATAATTTGATTTTGTTCGTATTTCTATGCGGGACAAAAAACATAAACGTGAATGGCCTTACATTACACGGAGGGTTGTTCAGTATCTATCTTTCTCTTTTTTTCTCTACCTGCTCCTCTTTTTAGACCCCCTTACTGAAAGAGACCTTTCGGCCAATATATTCCTCCGTATGAGTATTCTTTCTGCCATCGGGGCGATGATGGCGGCAAAGGCATTTATCCTGAAGTATTGGCCCGCTATGGCCGTGCTGCTTTTAACAATCATTTTCGGACGTTTCTTTTGCGCATGGATTTGTCCGCTGGGAACGACCATTGATATTACTGACTGTTCCCTTGCAGGGTTCCGGAGAAAATCCCAGAAGAATATTTATGACGGTCGCAAATTCAAGTATTATCTCCTTGCCTTTCTCTTAATAAGTCTCTTGTTTACTGTGCAATGCGTGGGATGGTTTGATCCACTATCCATTGCAACCAGTGCATACGCAATAAGTATCTATCCCTATATTATCCATCTTATCGACGGGTTTTTTGGATACCTCAACGCTATTCCCGTTATCGGGTATCTTTTCACCTTCATCCATAAACTTGTCCAGACCGTACTGTTTGCCCATCATGCACCTTTCTTCAGGGCACATGGGATGCTTCTTGCTGTGTTTGTTTTATTAATCTCCTTTGGTATGGTTTTCCGGCGGTACTGGTGCAGGAATCTATGTCCTATGGGGGCCATCCTCGCACTCTTTTCAGACTGGACGTTCTTCAAGAGGAACGTTTCTTCCTCATGCACAAGCTGTGGTCTGTGTGTGGAAAAGTGCGGAATGGGTGCAATCAGCAGCGACGGACATAGCACAAAGGAAGGGGAGTGTATCCTGTGCATGACCTGCCAAAAGGTATGCCCGGAAAACAGCATTACTTTTCGCAGTGGTCAACCTGCTGAACAAAGGCACGCCGTAGACCTCTCCAAGAGGGCGTTCCTTATGACCGGCCTGATCAGCACGGTGATGTCGCCTTTACTGAAATTAAACTATACAAAGGGTGTTAACAAGGGGAAGATCTCTATTATTCGTCCACCCGGAGCCGTAGGTGAAGAGGAGTTCCTTGCGCTTTGTGTACGGTGTGGTGAGTGCATGAAGGTTTGCAAGACCAATGGATTACATCCCACATTATTGGAAGCGGGCATTGAAGGGTTATGGACGCCGAAACTTATTCCCAGGCTGGGCTATTGTGATTATGGTTGTGTCCTGTGTACCCGAGTTTGCCCGTCAGGTGCAATAAGGCGTTTAGATTTAGAGGAGAAACGTGAGGTCTCACTGGGTAAGGCGCGGATAGACCACAACCGGTGTATTCCGTGGGTTGGTTATGCACGGTTGCCAGAATTGGAAAAAACCTGGCAGGACTTCAACTGTGGTGTCTGCGAGGAGGTGTGTCCTGTACCCACCAAGGCAATCCACTTTAATACCTATGTGGATGCGCAACAGCGGGAGATACGGAGGCCTTTTGTACGTGAGGATGTCTGTATAGGGTGTGGTTTTTGTGAAAAGGTGTGTCCGGTTCTGGGGACTTCGGCCATTGTGGTGGAGGGCATACAACCCCAGACAAAAATCAGAAGCCAGAAGGAATCTTTGGTTAAAAGCAATAATTTATTTCCACAGACCATTGAAGGGTGGAATAGAGTTTTAGGACCCACTACGTATGAAGGAAAGGATAAGCTTTACGAATATGTTGACGGAGGTGCGGAGCCTTATTTATCGTATTCGTTTATTCGTGTTTCAAGTGCCGAATATAAAAAAGAACCGGATAAAAAGATCCTTGTCGACATATGGGAATTTGGTAATCCTGAAGATGCATTTGGTGTTTTTACCAAAGATCGGGCAGGCACTGACATAAAGCTGGGTGATGGAAGCGCGTTATTTCAAAATTGTCTTTATCTCTGGAATGACACATACTTCATAAAGATTGAGCCGCGGGAGGGGGATGTCCCGCCAGAGGAAGTCACGCTTATAGGCAAGTTTATTATCAATTTAATGCCTTATAAACGGGTGTCGTTGCCAGCCATAATGGATTATCTTCCTGGTCAGTATCTTGTCCCGGAAAGTTCAAAGTTCTTCCACAAAAAAATTATCCTTGATAATCTTTACATATCAGACAATTTTATTGAGGGAAATGTGTTTCATTTAAGCGAAAAAACCGATGCCGTTATTGCTGAATATAGACCCGCGTCAAACGTAGAGGCTTTGAAGCTCATGATTGTTCGGTATCCCGACAGTGATACTGCAAGAATTGCTTTTCATGATATGGTTAAGCTATGGAGGTCATGGGGTGAAAAGGAATCTATCGATGGAATGATTCACACTTTTCAGGATAAGGCGTTACGCTACACATCATGTTTGCAAAAAGAGAATAAACTCTGCATTACGTTCCTTTCTCAAAGCAAGGATGGCGGGGAAATGTTATTGAAGATTGCAGGAGAAAAAATGTCATAACAGCTCGAACGTGTAGGGTATCAGTTCTACGAGGCTGTATCCTGAATAATATATGGATATCCATGAAAAGAGTCCTACACCAATCACAAACCTGCAATGGTTTGGCGAATTTTTTTGTTGCAAAGGATGTCAACGCTTTGTTATAGTATCTACGAATAATAGTGTAATGGGCGTGATTGTGTGAGTTTATAAGTCATACAAATATTAATTAGTGAGTATTTGAATAGTCTATTTTTGTAAGGAATTGACGTAATGATAAGTAAAGAAGTAAAACAGCGGATCATCAGCGATCTCAAGGTTCACGAAAGTGATACGGGTTCTCCTGAGGTGCAGGTTGCATTGTTAACAGAACGGATTAATCATTTAAGTGGTCATTTAAAGGAACATAAAAAAGACCACGCCTCGCGCAGGGGGTTGCTTCAGATGGTAGGCCGCAGGTCGGCACTGCTAAAGTATTTATCCAATAATGATAACGAGAGATATAAAAAGCTTATAAACAAACTTGGCATTAGGAAGTAGATCAAAGCTTTTAGGAGGAATTTATAGACTTATTAAAAATGTATAAAAAACTCAAATTATTCATATCTTTTGCTGGTCAGAAACAAGATATAATAAAAAACAGAGCAGGAGGGGGTAAATGACGTATTGTAAAGTGGAGAGGCTGATCGGCAAAAGAATACTTAGTATAGAAACAGGTAAGATTGCAAAACAAGCCAACGGTGCAGCACTAGTTCAATATGGTGATACTATGGTCTTGGTCACGGCGGTATCTGCACCGGAAGAAAAAGAAGAATCAGATTTTTTCCCCCTCACCGTCGATTATAGAGAGAAAACGTATGCCGCAGGTAAATTTCCCGGCGGTTTCTTTAAGAGAGAAGGAAGACCTACCTTAAAAGAAATATTAACCATGCGGTTAATAGACCGTCCTATCAGACCACTCTTTCCAGAGACATATTTCCGCGAAGTTCAGGTTATGTCCATGGTCATTTCCGCCGATAAGGAAAACGACCCGGACATACTCGCTATGATTGGCGCTTCTGCGGCTTTATCCGTATCAAATATCCCTTTTTGTGGACCCACGGGTTCCGTAAGAGTAGGTCAAATAGACGGGGAATTTGTTATCAATCCCACCCATTCAGAGCTGGCTTTGAGCAGCATGGATCTTGTTGTTTCCGGGACGGAAGAAGCCGTTACGATGGTTGAGTCTTCAAGCAAGGAAGTTCCTGAAGGAGAAATGGTGGATGCCATTATGTTTGGGCATAGGTTTATTAAGGAGATTGTACAACTTCAGAAGGAATTGTTGGTTAAATGTGGAAAAGAAAAACAGCATGTTCCTCCCTCAAAAGTGGATATGGTTCTCCTGGAAGAAATTAAAAAGAAATCCCATTCCCAGATAGCAGGCAAAAATCAAACGCCGGGAAAAGAAGCACGGAAACAAGCCTTGGATGAAATACTCAATTCGATTATCAATGAATATTGTACCGATACAGAAGGCGCTCCCACGAAAAAAGCAATAAAGGCAATCTTTGAAAGGATTGAAACTGCTGTTGTTCGTGATCAAATAGTGCTGGAGGGTAAGAGACCAGATGGGCGAGGGTTAAAAGATATCAGACCGATTACCTGCGAAGTAGGGATGCTGCCAAGGACGCATGGCTCTGCTTTGTTTACGCGGGGTGAAACGCAGGCTATTGTGGTAACGACCCTAGGCACTACTACAGATGAACAGAAGGTCGACACCCTCGAGGAGGAGTATTCAAAAAAGTTTATGTTAGACTATAATTTTCCCCCTTTCTGTGTTGGTGAAGTGAAGCCATTGCGTGGGCCGGGTAGACGGGAGATAGGGCATGGGGCATTAGCCGAACGGGCTTTAGAGGCAGTACTTCCATCCCAAAACACATTTCCCTACACGATTCGAATTGTTTCAGACATCACGGAATCCAACGGGTCATCCTCGATGGCTACGGTTTGCGGCGGAACACTTTCTATGATGGATGCCGGGGTTCCGGTAACGGCACCCGTTGCAGGTATTGCTATGGGGTTGGTAAAAGAAGGTGACCATGTATGTATTCTGTCGGACATTCTGGGAACGGAAGACCACTTGGGGGATATGGATTTTAAAGTTGCTGGGACATCGAAAGGTGTTACGGCGCTCCAGATGGATATTAAAATATCCGGAATTACTGAGAAGATTATGCGAGATGCTTTAACACAGGCAAAAGACGGCAGGCTTTACATACTACAGGAACTCGCGCGGGTTATTGAGAAACCGAGGACGGAGATTTCCGTATATGCGCCTAAAGTAGTTCATATCAAGATTAATCCTGAAAAAATTGGCATGGTCATTGGTCCTGGTGGAAAAAATATCAAGAAAATCCAGGAGGAAACGGGCGCCAAGATAGAGATCGAGGATGATGGCACGGTTATTATTTCCTCCGTACTTTCTGAATCATCGCAAAAAGCCAAAATATGGATTGAGCGCATGACGGAAGAAGTCCTGGTCGGTAAAATCTACACGGGAAAAGTCCTTTCGATAAAGGAGTACGGGGCATTTGTGGAAATTATTCCAGGTCACGACGGGTTGGTGCATATTTCTGAATTATCAGATGGCTACGTTGAAAGGGTCGAAGACGTCGTGCAGGTTGGTCAAGAAATTGAGATAAAAGTAATTGGTATAGATGATCAAAAGAGGGTAAAATTAAGCAGGAGGGCGGCCCTTAAAGAAAAAAATCAACCTAACCCTTCCGTTGTGTGAAAATCTGAAATTTTCCTGAACTACTGAAAACTTGTTTTTCGGTGATGGCAGAGTGAATATATAAAAGACTATAAAGGAGGAAGTGGAAAATAAATTAAAATTTTATCATTTATCTTTTGGGCTTTTTAGGAGGACAGAGAAGGCATAAAGGATAAAAGCAATTCAAGGTTTCAAGCTTTAACTGTTATACGTTGTATTTATTCAAATAGGAGAGCAATAGAATGGCAATAGGTAAAGTTAAGTGGTTTGATGCAAAAAAGGGCTTTGGTTTTATTGAACAAGACGGCGGGGGCGACGTTTTTGTTCACTATTCAAATATTACAAATGATGGATTTAAAACACTGGAAGACGGAGAGAAGGTAGAGTTTGATGTCGTTGAAGGTGCAAAAGGTTTGCAGGCCCAAAAGGTAACCCGCGTCAACTCCTAAAACAATAGATAAATAACATCTTTGAGCCAGGAAGAAAGTAAGCAAAACCGCCTTCCTGGCTCATTTTTTTTGGTTCTTAAAATGTGATTCAATATGTAATTGGTGCAGCAATATCGTTGGTTGTATTTATTCCGATAGCTTTCTTTTCTATCCGAAGAGCCATAGATAATACAAGAGAACTCGAGAAAAGAGCAATGCATGCTGAAAGGTTAGCCTTTATTGGTACACTGGCAGGGGGGCTCGCTCATGAAATTAAAAATCCGTTAAGTACACTCAGCATCAACCTTCAGCTCCTTTTGGAAGATATCCTGGGTATGGCTGGGGAAAACAACAAAAAGGCATACGTAAAGATACAGGTCTTACAAAGGGAGGTACAACGGCTGGAAGAAATATTGAATGACTTTCTCAGATTTGCGAAGGGACAAAAACTAAAGCTGGATGAGTGCGACATTAATGAAGTTTTAGATGAAGTGGTTGATTTTGTAACGCCTGAAATAAAACAGAAAAAAATAGTGATACTGAAAAGTTACGATGCCTATCTGCCCCATTGTCGTGTAGACAGCAACCTCATAAAACAGGCGATTTTGAATGTCATTATTAATGCAGAACAAGCAATGGAAAATGGCGGGGAACTAATGATTCGTACATCCGGAAATAAAAAATATATACAGATAGATATAACAGACACCGGATCCGGTATCACCAAAGATATTATCGACAAGATATTCCAGGTCTATTTTTCCACTAAAAAGGCCGGGACCGGTCTTGGACTCCCAACTGCAAGACGTATAATTGAAGAACATAAGGGGACAATTTCCGTACAGAGTGAAGAGAGTAAGGGAACAAATTTCTCGATAAAGTTGCCCATAGATTTGAAAATTTATTAAATCATGACAAATCATATCGTTATCCTGGTTATCGATGATAAGGAAGACCATGCGACCGCTACCGCTGAGGCATTGGAAAAAGTAGGATACAAATGCCTCGTTGCTACAAGCGGCAAGGAAGGGTTGAAAATCATAGAAACAGGGGTGGTGGATATTGTAATTACGGATTTAATTATGCAGGGTATTGACGGACTGCACATACTCAAGACAACAAAGGAGAGGTTGCCGGAGGCTGAAGTTATTTTAATCACAGGGTATGGCACTGTTGAAACCGCTGTGGATGCCATGCAGAAAGGCGCAGCCACATACCTTTTGAAACCGATTAATATTAATCACCTCCGGGCAGAGGTAGCTAAACTAGTTGAGAAACAAGATCTGGTCAGGAGTAACAAAGAACTTCATAAACAACTGGATGAAAAATTCGGGCTGACTGGCATCATTGGAAATAGCCCTAAGATGCAAAAAATATTGAACATCGTTAAGCAGATTTCCATAACTACGGCTACAGTATTGATAACCGGTGAAAGTGGCACGGGTAAAGAACTCATTGCAAAAACCATTCACAATAACAGTCCGCGGAAGAACAACCCCATGGTTGTTTTAAATTCCGCTGCCATTCCGGAAAATCTCCTCGAGAGTGAACTCTTCGGACACGAAAAAGGCGCTTTTACCGGAGCACTGTACCGACGGGAGGGGAAATTTGAGTGCGCCCACCGAAGTACGCTCTTTTTAGATGAAATTGGCGACATGCCACTTTCCACGCAGGTCAAATTATTGCGTGTCATCGAAGACGGTGTTATCACCCGCATCGGCAGCAACGAACCAATCGAGGTTGACGTCCGTCTGATTGCCGCTACGAATCAGGAACTGGAAAAACTTATCAGAGAAGGAAAATTCAGGGAAGACCTGTACTTTAGATTGAATGTTGTTTCTATCAAATTACCACCTCTCCGAGAGCGAGTGGAAGACACATCACTGCTCATCGATGCATTTCTTCGGGAATATTCACAGATGCACAATAAAAATATTTCACACATTTCTTCCGAGGCAAGAAAAATCTTGTATAAATATCCCTGGCCAGGAAATGTGCGGGAATTAAAAAATTGTATCGAAAGTATGGTCGTCGTCAGCGCAAAGGAGATTTTGGATGTTGAGGATATACCCGATCATATCCTACAACGTAGTACCGAAGTAACCCTTTCCCCAAATTTAGTAGCTGGGATGACCGTAGAAGAAGCTGAAAGGGAGCTTATTAAAAGCACGTTAGCCACGGTAGGCGGAAATAGGGAAGAAGCGGCAAAGATGCTTGGTATTGGCGAACGTACCCTTTACAGAAAGTTAGACCGTTATGGACTTAAATAAAAAACGGAATACGGGACAATCATGCTAGAAATTAAACTTTGTGCCAATTGTAAAAGAAGTCTTTCGAAGAAAGATATTGACTCTGGATATGCCATTCATCAGGAAGGCGGAAAATTTCTCTGCCTGGAATGTATGACATTGAAGACAAAAAAAGAAAAAGGATACGAAGAAAAGGATTTTATCTTAGAGGCTCTCTTAAACGAAGTAAAAAACATAAACCGCACCTTAACATACGAACCCGCTTCGTGGCTTATGATTTTAGCATCTGTTATTCAATGTTTTGTATTCGGATCGCTTGTTTTTGCTTACCTCAACCGCAATAGTGACGTCCATGCTTATTTATTGCTTGCGTTGGTTTTTCAGGTAATGGCATTAACCTTTTTTGTGATAAAAAAATAGCTTGACAATAATTGTATAAAATTTATAATGAAAAACTATATTTATTTAACAATGATTATATTTTAATAGAAAGGGGCGTGACATGAGTGTAAAGGTCGGACAAAATGCACCAGGATTTACCTTGCAAGGTCTTGTTGATGAAAAGTTTGAAGATGTAAATTTGGATAATTACAAAGGAAAGTGGGTCGTTCTTTTCTTTTATCCTTTGGATTTTACTTTTATCTGCCCTACAGAAATTACCGAATTTTCAAAACGTGACGGCGAGTTTAAGTCGCTGAACGCACAGGTCATTGGGGTAAGTGTTGACAGCGTATTTTCTCACAAGGCATGGTTAAAGGAACTAGGGAAAATCAATTTCCCCTGGCTCAGCGACATGACAAAGGAAGTATCAAGGAAATATGGTGTTCTTCTCGAAGACAAGGGTATTGCATTAAGAGGTACCTTTATCATTGACCCCGAAGGCAAACTAAAATATCAGTTGGTTCACGATTTAGGTATTGGCCGAAGTGTCGAAGAAATTCTCAGGGTATTAAAGGCGTTGCAGACAGGAGAGCTTTGTCCGGTTGAATGGAAACCAGGCAAGAAGACTTTAGGCAAGGCATAGGAAATACACGCCACTTTTCCGTACAGTTTATTAGCGGTACCTGCGCGGTTTAAAGCAGGGACGTATGGCAATATGTCCCTGCACTTTTGGAATTTTTCAAAAAATGAAACCATTCCGTGCTCTGAATGTTCTGTAACATTGCCGAAGTTTGAAAAATGTGTCCGATTGGAAGCGGATGGTATGTGCAGATATTTACAATAAGTGCCCGAAAAGGGGGCTCTCTCATATATTCATACTTTGATGAGTATCACGGAAATATTATCTATGCCTCCTTTGTTGTTTGCCTCTTGTATCAGGTTGTCTGCTACCACACTCAGGTTATCCTTGTGCTTTTGAATAATTGATTCTATCTCTTTGCCGGAAAGCATATCTGAGAGACCGTCTGTGCAAAGAAGAAAGATATCTTCAGCCTTAAGTATTTCATGTCTTGTTTCAGGAACGAGACTTTCTGAATTGCCCACCGCTTGGGTAAGTACACGCATCTTTTGCAGAGGGAGGCAATTTCCTGCCATAGCATTTTTTTTAACAAAGTACATTTCTGATGTATGGTCTTTCGTAATCTGTTTTATTCCCTTTCTGAAGAGATACGCCCTGCTATCACCGACGTGACATATATGTGCATTGTTTTTGGAGACTAACATCAGCAGGAGCGTAGTTCCCATGCCTAGAAGATTTATATCAGTCATAGATTTTGTCTTTATCGCATGATGTGCCTTCAGAAAAGATTCTGTAAGAAGCGCTGAAATATCTGCTTCGCTCCGGGTTTTATTGAGATTGTCTTTGAGCCAGGTATAGCTTTCCTTTACAGCCTGTTCACTTGCCACTTCACCAGCCTGATGACCGCCCATTCCATCTGCAAGGAGGAAGATATTCATGGATTCATCAACCAGAATACTATCCTCATTGTGTGTCCTTATTTTACCAACGTCAGTTTTGTATACAACTTTCATTGTGATAGTGAAACGAAGGCGAGGCGGATTCCCGGTGCATAATCCATCAGATTTCAAATACAGCCGCAATAAAGGTATGATCAGATGGTTTTTCCAAAAGCCTTGGAGCAATGTCAATCCAGGCACGAATTGATTTTTTTGCTAAAGTATGGGTCGCCCAGATATGATCAATTCGCCAGCCCTTTTTCCTCGCAATGGCATTTCTTACCCGATAATCCCAGAAGGTATATTGTTCTGCACTGTGCTGATGTAACCTGAATACGTCAACAAAGCCCCATTCCTTAAATTTCTGCATGGCAGCATGTTCATCGGGATGATAGCATATATTTCCCAGCAAATGATCCGGATCATAAACATCCATGGGTTCAGGGGCGACATTAAAATCACCCATCCATAACAATGCCTTATCTGGCCGAAAGTGCCCGGAGAAGTAGTCATAGAGCCTTTGAAACCAATCCAATTTATACCGGAATTGCTTCAAAAGCGGATGCACACCCTGGGGAATATAGGTATTGACGATCGGAATTTTATTTACTGTGGCAGCAATCAGGCGTGTTCCTTCTGATTCATTCTCATCAAAACCTATCCGGATATCTTTTATAGGGGTCCTGCTTATGATGGCGACACCGTTGTATGACTTCTCGCCCCGGAAGGCTGAATAGTAATTCATCTCTTCAAAAGCGGCTTTTGGGAATTCATTATCCTGGACCTTTGTCTCCTGAAGACAGAGGACATCGGGTGACTCTTTCTGTATCCAATCAAGCACTATCTTCAGTCTGGTCCTGATCGAATTGACATTAAGGCTGGCAACTTTCATTAACTGTTTTGTGGTTCCGTAAATTTTAATAGCGCATTATTTTAGCATATAATGAAGTTTCGTCCAGTGTCTTTATAATTTTTTTTATACACGTCAAAAGTACTATTTGCATCCAATTTTCTTCCTATTTGTAGCAAAATTTGCTAGTATAATTTGACGCGTTTGATACTTGATAAAGGTAAAATCTTATGAATAATCAGGCTTTTTGTCAAATTAAGGAGGAAGATGTATGCATCCGATAAAAATAAAAGAAGGGGTGTATTGGGTTGGAGAAATTGATTGGGATTTGAGGAATTTTCACGGATATTCGACTCAAAGGGGTTCCACTTACAATTCCTACCTGATAATTGATGAGAAAATTACTTTAATCGATGGCGTAAGACCTTACCTTTACGACAAAATGATGCAACGAATATCGCATCTCATAGACCCTTCCAACATTCATTATATTATTTCCAATCACGTGGAGATGGATCATTCGGGCAGTTTGCCCCTTCTCACGCAGACTGCGAAAAACGCCACCATTATAACTTCTCCTTTTGGACAGAAGGGGTTACTGGCTCACTATAAAAGGAAGGATTGGAATTTTAAAGTTGTAAAATCGGATGAGGTTGTTTCTATCGGTAAGAAGAACGTTAAATTTATTCTCACTCCTCTGATACACTGGCCCGATAATATGATGAGTTATCTGATAGAAGACCGTATTCTTTTCTCAAACGATGCTTTTGGGCAACATATTGCGTCTTCCGAACGATTTGATGATGAATACCAGCCTGGCGTCATTATTGATGAGGCAAAAAAATATTATGCAAATATTGTTTTGCCATACTCCAGCCAGCTTCAAAAGACGATGGCAACCGTTACCCCATTATCGACAGACCTGATTGCCCCAGGTCACGGTATTATCTGGCGTACACATATAAAGACTATTGTGGAAGAGTATAAGAAATGGTCTTTGAACCAGGTAGATAATAAGTGCCTGATAATCTATGACACAATGTGGAAGTCTACTGAAAAAATTGCCAATGTTATTCAGGAAGCCTTTGAATCTCAGGGAATTCCTGTAAAGGCGCTTAATCTCAGGTACAATCACATTTCGGATATTATGGCCGATGTATTGACTACCCGATTTATTTGTGTCGGTTCTCCAACATTAAACAGTCATATGCTTCCGACCGTGGCGAGCTTTTTAACGTATTTAAAAGGATTATCGCCAAAGAACAGGATTGGCCTGGCTTTCGGTTCGTATGGCTGGGGAGGCCAGTCTGTGGGCCATGTGGAGGACTCATTAAAGGACTGCGGTTTTGAGATGATGGAAAGCATAAAGGTGCAGTACGTTCCTGATGAAACACAACTACAAGAAATCTTCACTAAGATTAAGCAACAGATCATTATGAATAAATGGGTCTTGAATAAGGTGCCCTTTGAGACGCAAGTGTAATGGTAATTTTTCCGGTATTAGCCTAGTATTTTCCAACCGCATGAATATTACATAGGTTAAAAGGTACTGGTCTGGAAGATTCTATGGTACCGTTATGTTACGTCATATGTTTATGAGTTAAAGACGGATTGTCTTGCAAAAGGAGATAGAACATGCCAGATACATTAACTATCACCGATAATCGCACCGGGAAACAGTACGAGATTCCCATCATATACGGGACATACCCTGCTTATGGAGCAGCTATTCGTGGAGCGGATTTACGTCAAATTAGGGTTTCGGATGACGACTTTGGCTTGTTAAGCCATGATCCGGGTCTCACAAACACTGCTTCCTGCAAGAGCGCAATCACCTTCATTGATGGTGAACGTGGCATCCTCCGCTACCGTGGTTACCCTATACAGGAGCTTGCAACAAAGAGCAGCTACCTCGAGGTAGCGTATTTGATCCTGTTTGGGGAGCTCCCAACACATGCCCAACTGGATGAATGGTTATATCAAATTACCCACCATTCTTTAATTCATGAAAACATCAAGAAATTTATGGATGGTTTCCTCTACGATGCCCACCCTATGGGTTTGCTGGTGAGCACAGTGGCAGCCCTCTCCACATTTTATCCTGAGGCGAAAAATATCAGTGACCGGGAAGTACGCAGAATTCAGGTGTATCGTTTAATTGCCAAGATGCCAACCATCGCCGCTTTTGCATACAGGCACAGTGTTGGTTTCCCGTACGCCTATCCGGATGATGATCTCAGCTATGCTGGAAACTTCCTGAATATGATGTTCAAAATGACCGAGATAAAATTCAAGCCGGACCCTGTGTTAGAGCATGCGATGGATGTGATGTTCATTCTCCATGCCGATCACGAACAGTGCTGCAGTACAACCGTGATGCGAAACGTTGCCAGTTCGCATGCAGATCCGTACGTATCAGCGGCGGCGGCTACAGCAGGACTCTACGGACCTTTACACGGCGGTGCAAATGAACAGGTGCTCTGTATGTTGAGGGATATTGGGAACAAAGATCGCGTTACTGATTATATTAAACGGGTTAAGGCTGGTGAATTTCGGCTTATGGGTTTTGGCCATCGTGTTTATAAAAATTATGACCCGCGGGCAAAAATCCTGAAAGATCTGACGGCTCAGGTCCTTGAGATAACAGGCAAAAATCCTTTGCTGAACATTGCACTTGAACTGGAACGAATTGCTTTAAACGACGACTATTTTATAAAGCACAAACTCTACCCGAATGTCGATTTCTATTCAGGCATCATTTACCAGGCAATGGGTTTTCCTGTAAATATGTTTCCCGTTCTGTTTGCAATCGCCCGCACACCGGGTTGGCTTGCCCAGTGGCTGGAAATGCTGCAAGACCCTCAACAAAAAATTGTCAGGCCAAGGCAGGTCTACACAGGGTCAGACCTGAGAGAGTATGTTCCGCTTGAGAAGCGTAAGTAATACCCTTGGCCCTGTAATAAATAACAAAAAAAGAGTTGGTTATGCAAAATCCTTGCTTCGCCTTTATTTCTCTGATGCTGATCCTTTTTGCCCTTTATTCTTCTTTATTTCACGTTTAATGGTATTGATGTATTTTGTAACGGGAATCTCTTTTGGGCAGACGCGCGTACACTCATAGTGGTTGACACATCCCCATGCTCCATCGGGATAATCCATTTGCACGACCCGTTCCAGATACTTCTCGTCGCGTGAATCAAATATATACCTGAATGCGCGCACCAGAGGGGCGGGGCCAATATATCGTTCATTTTCACTCTCCACCGGACAAGCCCCCATACAACATGCGCACAGAATGCATCTGATGGCTAGGTCCATTTGTTTGCTGTCCTCAGGAGATTGTTTACGCTCTTTTTCCGGTGGAGTGGTTGCTGAGATCAAATAAGGCTGTACAAATCTTACTTTTTCGAAAAAAGGCCCCAGATCCACTACAAGGTCCTTAAGGATCTTATACGTAGGGAGTGGCTCCAGAACCACCCCCTTCCCTTCATACTCTTTTACCAGTTTCTGGCAAGCCAGAGCGCAACGGCCATTGATTCTCATGGCATCAGAACCGCATACCCCGTGGCTACAGGACATCCGGTAACTGAGCGTGTCATCCTGCTCCCATTTAATACGATTGAGGCAATCCAGTATACGATCCGAAGGATGTGCAGTGATTGTATAGTCCTGGTAATAAGGTTCTTTGTTCACATCGGGATTAAAGCGGTATATCTTGAATTTCATTTCCATGTTAATAAATCCTCGGTTTTGGTTCAAATCGTGTAATAGTCACGGGCTTATAGAAGAGGCGGTGATCGTCTCCTGTCTTCCGGATCATGGTATGTCTTAGCCAGCGCTGATCATCCCTTTCGGGGAAGTCTTCCCTGAAGTGGGCCCCGCGGCTCTCTTCCCTCGCAATAGCCGACGCTAAAATTATATATGACAGATTGAGTAGCGATTCCAGCTCAATAGCCTCCATAAGAGCGTAATTAAATTTGAGAGTACTGTTACCTATTGCAATTTTCTCATATCGTTCCATTAGGGACCGGATATTTCCGAGGGCTTTATCCAGGTCTTTCCTGTTACGGAATACGGAGCAAAATGTAGTCATGGTCTCTTGCATTTCACTTCTCAGCACCCCGACCTTTTCCCCCTGCTGTCTCTTCTTCAAACGATCGATCTTTGTAAGCACACTCAGATCCGGATGATCAGGCAATGGAGTCCAGTCAATGTCCTCCATCTCTTGGATTATTTTTTTTCCTGCCCGACGCCCAAAGACCACCAAATCAAGCAAAGAATTGCAACCCAACCGGTTAGCGCCGTGCACCGAGATACAGGCACATTCCCCGGCTGCATAGAGACCCTGTATTATTTGTTGATTTTCGCCCAATACCTGGCTGTCAGAGTTTGTTGGAATCCCTCCCATCATATAATGGCAGGTAGGTTGCACGGGGATCAGATCGCTGATTGGGTCGATTCCAAGATAAATCCGAACAAAGGAGGAAATGTCAGAAAGCTTTGCTTCAAGGCGTTCTTTCCCCAGATGGGTAAGATCGAGATGGACAAAATCACGTCCCCCAATTCCCCTGCCAGCGCGAATTTCATCGTAGATTGCCCGACTGACCACATCCCTGGGCGCAAGGTCTTTTAGGCCAGGGGCGTACCTTTCCATGAATCGTTCCCCTTTCCCATTTCGAAGTATCCCTCCTTCGCCCCGGGCTGCTTCACTTATGAGTACTCCGAGGCCGTAAATGCCGGTTGGATGGAATTGAACAAACTCCATATCCTCAAGGGGTATCCCGGCACGGTAAGCAAGATACACCCCGTCTCCGGTGTTTGCAAAGCAATTGGATGTGGTCTTGTACACCTTGCCAAATCCACCCGTTGCCAACATGACTACCCGCGAATGGAAGACGTGAACGTTGCCAGTTGCAAGTTCGTATGTCACAATGCCTACAACTTTATCCTCTCTCATAATCAGGTCTAACAAATAAAATTCTTCATAGACCTTAATCCCTTTCCGAAGCGATTCAAAGTACAGGGTGTCCATGATTACCCTGCCGGTGTGGTCAGAAGCATGACATGCCCTTTTAACCGGTGCCTTACCAAAATCACGGGTATGACCGCCAAATGCCCGCTGAGCAATAGTACCGGCCGTGGTTCTGTTGAAAGGAACACCCATGTGTTCAAGCTCATAAATCGCACGCGGCGCATCTTTTGCCAGGATTTCTGCAACCTCCTGGTCGGAAAGATAATCTCCTCCTTTGGTCGTGTCGTACATATGCCATTCCCATGAATCGGGCTCTTCATTACTGAGTGCACCGGCGATACCGCCCTGAGCGGCACCGGAATGGGAGCGGGTAGGGAATACTTTGCTAATCAGCGCAACATCAGCAATCCCCGCCACTTCAACAGCCGCTCGCAAACCAGCAAGTCCGGCACCCACTATGATAACATCGTGTTTAAATTCCATTGTTTACCTCAACCCGAATAAGTTGGAAAAGATAAAATCATTCGACTGAGCGCTCCCGACGAAGTCCGAAGCTCAAAATTTGTGAGCCAACCCTGTCAGGGTCATAATCCCAAACAAGAGGAATATTTGGCTAAAGGCGTCAAAATTATTATTAGAGGTGACTAATGTTATGCTCTATGTTTGCGGACTATTTTCCCTTCAGCTTATCCCGAAAGTGTTCTCTGAATTTTTTTATTTTCGGGTCAATTACAATGCGACAATACGCTTGTCCGGGATTCCGTTTAAAATATTCCTGATGATAGTCTTCTGCTTTATAAAAGTCCTGGAACGGCACGATTTCAGTTACAATGGGCGCTTCCCATAATTTTGCAGACTGAATTTCCCTGGCCGCCTGCTCTGCTGTGGTCTTTTGCTCCTGATTGCGGTAGAAAATCACAGACCGATATTGAGTGCCCACATCGGCTCCCTGACGATTTGGGGTGCTGGGATCGTGTACGGTAAAGAAGACATCCAGAATGTCTTTCAACGAAATAATCTTTGGATCAAACGTGATCTGTACCGCTTCAGCATGCCCGGTTTTTCCCGTGCAGACCTGCTGGTACGTTGGGTTACTAACCCAGCCGCCCGAATATCCAGATTCCACCTGCTCCACACCTTCCAGTTCTTCAAAGATCGCTTCAATACACCAGAAGCAGCCTCCTCCGAGCGTCACGACTTCTTTACCCTGTACGGAAGAAAGAGTTTCATCCTTTGTTTGTCTCATATTTGTTGGATCTTTTACTGCGTTCGGCAACACCAGGCTGGCGAGTAATAAGCCCATCGAAACTGTTTGAGTAATCATAGAAATAGGGACGTCATACCGCTGCTATAAAAATATCGGGTGATGACAATTCTAGTGTTAAGTAATAAATGTATGTCCTGGATACCAACGAGGAATCAAAGTCACAGCATGCTTTTATGCCATTTTCCCAACGAAAGTCAATACTTGAGGAGGTATAATCAGTCGCACCCTTGTGTTCTAAAAAAACGTATCTTCCACTTCATTGTGGAACATAAACGGCGTAACCCCTCGGCGGCGCCCAGAAATCAGCCAAACCATCATCTTGTGCCCATTTTTCCTGCGGGGCGCTTAGGTCATTTCTTCCTCTCCAGGCTATAGGAATAAATCTCGTATTCTTCCATAGCGTTTGAACTGTGGCGCCATTCCAGTCTCCGCGATTATTAAGTACGAAAATTAGGCCTCTCTGACTGCCCCAGCCATTTCTCTGCATGATATACAGATTGTCATCTACATGCAGAACCGTAGTGGTGCTGCCTGCATGATCTTCATGTACTCGAACCAGTGCGGCGATACCACTTGTAGAGCCTTCCAGTCCAAGACCCCAGGTGTAATAGTCTTGCCAGAAAACACACGGATAGCCTTCATGCGTCAGTATATACGCATACGCCAGCATCTTGTCTGTAACAATCGGATCATCACGCACCACATCATGGTTTTCCACAAAGGTAACAGCTTGCGACGGTATGTCTTTCATCAATGTTCCGCCTTCAGTGAGATGTTTCAAACTATATCCATAAACCTGACACAAATCCCTCAACCGGTATCTCAAGGGGAAATCAAAGGCGCTTACCGGATTGTCAGACCATGCGTTCGTTTCCTCAAGCCAGTCGCGGATAGTGCGGTCACTATCCCAGCACTCGCCAACACCGAATGGTTTGTACCACTTTTCATCCCTGATACCCCTTAGTTCCTGGATGGCGCGCACCATCCAGCCACCATATCCTTTTACGCAATCATACCGGAACCCGTCGAACCCGATCTCTTCAATGAGCCATCTCGCGTATTCTATGAGTCCGGTATAAACGTACGGATTTCTGTGGCAAAGATCTGGCATGCCTCCAAAGACCATGTTGTCCCAGGTTTCATAGAGTGAAGGGTGAAAGCACCGCCAATCTCTTGCAAACTTGCCGCTCTTCGGATTGAATCTGGTCCATCTCTTCGTACCATCGATGGGATTGGTCTCATCGGCATCGGCGCCATTATTGTGATTTAAAACGATGTCAGCATAGACTTCGAGGCGGTTTTCATGCGCAGTCCGGATTAAATCAATTAACTCTGCTTTCGAACCAAACCATGTCTTTGTGGAACCTTTTTGTTCAATGTCACCAAGGTCATAATAATCGTAGGGATCGTATCCCATTGACATCCCGTCAATATTTGCCCCTTTATTGGCAGGCGGCAGCCATAACGCAGTAAATCCTGCCTTGCTTAATGAAGGGACTTGGTTCTTAAGGTAATTCCACCACTGATATTCCTGATTTTCCAGTTTAGGACAATCCCAGTAAAAGGCCTGCATAATGACGCCCATATTTTATTCCTCCCTGACTTGTTAATTCTGCCTAAACCCTGCAAACAAGGCTTCGATTTGTTTGCAGGGTTTAGGTGATATTTTTAGACCGCCCTTTGAATTCCTGCCCCACCCCGTTTTACAATCAGCACAGACATGTATCCCCTTCCGCTACCCTTTAAGGAAACAAGGTCACAGGTAAGATAGGCATCCTTTTGTCCGATATAAGAGGCGAACAGGGCGTTTTCTGAGAGATTCATTTCTTCAATCAATTGAATCACTTCATCCAGTTTTTTTGCCACCTTCATCATGACCACCGTATCAAATGTTTCCAGGACTGGGCGCAATTCCGCAATATCCCTTGGCACGGGAATCACCGCCAATCGCTCATCTCCCGTCAGTAATGGATAATTGGCCATACACGCTGCGGCATTGTATGAAGTGATGCCGGGTATTGTATGTATGACGTGGCTTGGCAGCATAGTGTTCAGATGATGCAGCAAATAGATGTACGTGCTAAAGGTCATGGGGTCACCCAGTGTAAGATAAGCCACATCGTGTCCTTTTGATACCTCAGCATAAACCTCTTCGGCAGCCCTGAGCCATGCGGCGTTCAGTATGGATTTGTCCTTTGTCATGGGGTAAACCTGTTCAATTACCCGCTTCTCTTTCACGTATTCTTTAACGATCTCAAGTGCCAGGCTATCCTCCTTGGTGTCAGACTTTGGGACAAATATGCGATCCACCCTCTGAATGGTTTGAATCGCCTTCATGGTGAGGAGATTGGGATCACCGGGCCCTAAACCAATACCGTAGAAGTTACCTGGTTTCATTGTTAGTATTTTTTATGATCACAACAGCAGAACCGCTTGTTTTCATGTTTACTGCTGAAGCTAAATCTGTCTCGCTGATACGTTCTTCCGGAAGGGAGAGATTTTCACAGACAAACATTCGCCTTACGTGAATTCCACTTTTTAATAACTGTCGCGCAATAATGGCGGGTGTGTTTTTATAATCTGTCAGGATACCCACCTTACCAAATTCCCTTACCCTACTGATAAGTTTCTCATATTCGTTATTTCGTCCATGCAAACTGATAAAGCAGGCATCATCCCAGCTTTCCCCAATTGCCGCAAAAGCGAGCTGTATACTGCTGATCCCTGGGATGATTATGCAAGCTTTACGCCCCAGCTTCTTAACAATCATCTTTGCATAGCTGAAAAGACAGGGATCGCCACTCACCAGCACCACGACTTGTTTTGTGGAACTCCAGTCGGCGATCTTTTTTATCAGGACGCCATAATTTCTCTCTAAGATTATCTTTTCAGCGTCAATACCGTGAAAGAGTTTCAATAAGCGCCGGCTTCCCACAAGGATGTCAGCCTTTTTAATATTGTAAAGTACCTTTGGTGAAATATAGGCCTTTAGTCCCGGTCCACAACCGACGATGATGACTTTGTATTTGTAAGATTCAACCATGTCTGAGCGCTACCCGAAATACCTATAATTGCGCCTCTCATATCAAATAAAATAATACCGGCCTCTATGGGTGAGAACTGCTGTCCACCCTTACAAAACTCAAGCACCTTAGCCTCAATCCTTTCTGCAACGTCATTCATAATCGATAAACCTTTATAATCTTTTAATAATTCAACGATCCCCTCTACGGTAGAAACCTCTTTTAAACGCAAGAGTATTTCATCTGGTAGGGGGGTGGCTTCAATTGAAAAATTTGATGCCGGAGATTCTCTGGTTTTGACAAGGCCCTTCTCCGTGCCCTGGACTCGGTGATCAGTGGCCGGGTTTTTTACTTTGGGCTTCTGACCCTTGGCCAATAACCCCTGACCCCTATTTCGTACCTGTTGCTCTATGATTTCTATCAGGATATCATTCGCTGGCTTCGAAACGGCGCTGTGGGTATGGAAATCACCGCGCAACAGCTTTGCCAATTTGCCGGGATGTCCGGCAAGTATGACCTTCTGAAAGCGCCTTTCCACTGCTGCATTTAACATAAAACCAACAAAATTGCTCATCTGAACAATCTGGTCTCTCGGAATATGCGCCAGATACAGCATAGATCGTTCACCCAGACTACCCGGCACAAGCGCCACTGTCTTATACCCGATTCCACGGGCAATATCAAGCCCGCATAAGAGAGATGTTTTAAAAGCATCCTCTGACATGGGTCGAACAATCCCTGTTGTTCCAATAATGGAAATACCTCCGGTGATGCCGAGTTTAGGATTAAATGTCTTTTCGCCTAAAATCTTTCCATTTGGCACAAAGATCATTACCTTTACACCGGCACCTTCTCCAATTATCTCTTTAATCGCATTCTCTATCATCAGTCTCGGTACAGGATTGATCGCTGCGTGACCCACCGGTACCTGCAACCCCGGTTTTGTCACCCGGCCGACACCTTCACCGCCGTCAATCTCAATGGTCGCGCTAATCGTTCGTTCAACTGAGGCGTGTACCTTGCATCCGTGAGTCACATCGGGATCATCTCCGGCGTCTTTTTCTACGGCGCACACTGCAAGGTTATCTGATAATTGCTTATCATGTACTTTCAGTCTCAGCTTTAGGCCGGCAGGGGTATCAATTTCTACTTCATCAGGAATATTTCCCTTAAATAATCCGATTGCTGCGGCCTTGGCTGCAGCAGTCGCGCAGCTTCCCGTTGTGTAACCAAATCTCATACTCATATCTCAAAAAATCTGGTAAATGATCAAATAGGGAGTGCACTTCGCTTTGCGTGAGCACTACCGGAAGGCATCGTTTGTATATTGCCCGCGCGGCATCCAGTTCCTTTTGCCTGTCTCCTATTCGATTATATGCTGGTAAACAAAAACAAGCACGCTCAATGATTGATTTTACGTAGTGTCTGAACGAAAACGCCCTTTTTTTGAAAAGAATGAGGGTGATTTTGCGCTTGCTAAAATCGTTTCTTAAAATTTGATGCTGGATTCTGGCAGAAATAAGTATTTCTTGCTCATTTCCCTTT
>WBZR01000484.1_pt1 | contig 64228 bp, 59 predicted proteins | sample 5204231 | NCBI WGS metagenome assembly WBZR01 (sample SAMN12412403, study PRJNA552823) | activated sludge metagenome | isolation source: activated sludge from anammox sidestream of wastewater treatment plant... | place: USA: Virginia | collected 2017-08 | reverse complement strand
GCTCGACCTTCTGCGCCGGTGCGGCAGCCATCGACGGACCGGGCGCCTGCGGCAACGCGAACGGAGACCGTTGCGGCGCGTCCTCGGCAAATGCTCCGAAAGCGGCAAGCACACCGAGAAGAAGCGCAGAGAGCAAAGCGAGAGAGCGCGTCATGATTTCTTGCAGCCGAGCGTCACGGTTTTTGCGTACCCGAGCCCCATGCCCATGTTCTGGTCGCCCGCGGTGAGCTGGCCGCCGAACGCCCCGTTGAGCTTCTCGAGCTCGGCGAGCTCGTTCTCCGGGATGCCGATGCTGGCGTAGCAGCCCTCGGGCGCACCGGCGCTGAGCTTCACCGGATCGTCGGCGCCGAAATCGAAGGCGATGAAGAACGATTCGTCGAACACCGCGAAATTGAAGTCCGCCGCGTCCGCGAGCACCGGCTGCTCGAACGGCAGCGTGAAATGCAGCCTCAGCACGCTGTCCTTGTAATCGAGGTAGTAGTCGACCGGCGGCTTGACCTTGATCTCCGCCGCTCCAAGCTTCGCGGCGGTGAAATAGCCGAACTCCTTGAGGCCGTCGATGTTGACCTGCGCCAGCTCCTGGAGCTCCTCGCGCGAATAGGTCCCGTCGCCGTTGGCATCGAGCCCCTGGATCGCCATGGCCGCATACATGTCGTCGAAGGCCCACGTGTGCGCGAGGCCCGTGATCGCCCCGCCCTCGTAGAGCACCGTCGTCTCCACCGTGACCCACACGTGCGGATGCGCGGCCGCGGGCACGGTCCACAGGGCGATCGCCACGCCCACCAGCGCGAGCGGGCGGCCCGGGACCCAGCGCCCCAAAGCCCGCGATAAAGCAGTCAAGCTATCCTCCCTCGCCCCCGACCCGGAACGAACGCGCAAAAATTTGAGCCTCGTCTCTAGCACATCCGCCCCGGCCGAGCGCCCGGATCGGAGAGATCCGAGCATCGCACGCCACCGACGCGAGCACGCGAGGCGCAAGCCTTCGAGAACTGGCCTCCGGAGGCACGTGACCCGGCGAAAGACGGCGACACGCACCCCGGGCCCGGCCTGTTTCCGATCCGCGGCAGACGACCCAAGAAAAAGAGCGGAACCAAGGCACCGTCGCCACGGTTGCGCCTGATTGGATGTTATAGTATCCGTAAAAAATCTCGAAAATGAGGATTTCGCCCTTGCGCCACTCCCGGCAACCGACCCCTGTCCGCGCGTGCATGCGCACCACGGCTGCGGCCACAGCCGGGATCGCCACCCTGCTGGCGACCGCCGCCGCAGCCGCCGACCTCAAGGTGACGGTCACGATCAAGCCGGTGCATGCGCTGGTGGCGCAGGTCATGGACGGGGTCGGCGTGCCTGCCCTTCTTGTGCAGGGTGCCGCCTCGCCGCACACTTACGCGCTGAAGCCCTCCGACGCGCGCGCGCTGAACCACGCCGATATCTTCTTCCGCGTCTCGGAGACCATCGAGCCCTTCACGCGCAAGATCGTGGCCGCGTTGCCGGACACCGTTCGCACCGTGACCCTGGCGGAGGCACCCGGCCTCGCGGTGCTGGACATGCGCGCCGGGCAAACCTTCGAGGCGCACGATCACGCCGATGAGCACGGGCCCGCCGACGACGTCGATGACGATGGGCATAGCCACGAGGCCGGTCACGATCATGACGACGAGACCGGCGACCACAGCCACGCCATCCGCGACGGTCACATCTGGCTTGATCCGGAGAACGCCCGCAAGATGGTCGCCGAGATCGCCCGCGTGCTGTCTGAAGCCTCACCCGCCGATGCCCCGGCCTTCGCGGCCAACGCCGCCCGCGCCGACGCCGCCCTGACAGCCCTGCAAGCCGAGATCGCCGGCGATCTCGCGCCTCTCAAGGGCAAGCCCTTCGTCGTCTTCCACGATGCCTTTCAGTATTTCGAGCGCCGGTTCGGGCTCGAGGCCGTCGGCTCCATCACCGTGAGCCCCGAAGCGCAGCCCTCCGCCAAGCGCCTGACCGAGATCCGCCACAAGCTCGCGGCGCTCTCGGCGAGCTGCGTCTTCAGCGAGCCCCAGGCGCAGGCCAGGCTGGTGGCCGCCGTCATCGAGGGCACGAGCGCGCGCGCCGGCACGCTGGATCCCGAGGGCGTGCTCATCACGCCGGGCCCGGACGCCTACGCGACACTGCTCCGCAACCTCGCCGGCGGATTGAAGGCCTGCCTTGCACAGGGCGGCTGAAAACCAGGGACTGCGGGCCGGCCACGGACGAAAAGAAACGGGCGCTCCCGTCGCGACGGAAGCGCCCGATGAACGCGGAAAATGACGGAGCCTATTCGACCGACGCCTGCGCCGAGCGCGAGACGGCGCCGCCGATCTTGCGGCCGTAGCGTGTCGTCGATGCCATCCCTTCCTTCGGGCGCAGCGGCGCGGCATCGACCTTTGCAGCGTCCTGGCCTGCCTCGACGATGTCCTCTCCCTGGGGCGAGACCGTGTGCACGACCATGTCCTCCTCGGGACGCACCGGGTTGGCCTCGTCATCGGGGAAGATGAAGAAGCCGGTCTTCGGCGCCGAGGCGACGGAGCGCGTCTTGGCGCGCGGCGTGCCGGAGTTGGTCTCGGCCGAAGCGGGGAGCGCCGGCGCCGTGGCCTCCGCACGACCGGGTTCCGGCGCCTCGTCGAAGGAGGCGATGGTGTTGGTCTTGAAGCGCTCCCAGGTCACGACGACCTTGGTGCCCGTCGGCACCTTGGGATAAAGGTCCAGCACGTCCTCGTTGAACATGCGGATGCAGCCCTTCGACACGTTCTGGCCGATGGTCCAGGGCGCGTCGGTGCCGTGGATGCGATAGGTGCTCGAGCCGAGATAGAGGGCGCGCACGCCGAGCGGGTTCATCGGATGCCCGCCGGGCACCCAGCTCGGCAGCTTCGGATTTTCCCTCAGCATCTCGGCCGTCGGGCGCCAATCCGGGTTCTCACGCTTCATCGAGACCACGGTCGTGCCCTGCCAACGGCTCTGCTCGCGCGGAATCGCGATCGGATAGCTGGTCGCCTGTCCGGGCTTGGTGATGTGGTAGAGGCGCCGATCGCCGAAGCTGACGATGATCTGCCCCGGCGTGTACTGCGGGTTGAACTTCACGACCTGGCGCTTGCCGCCGCCGTACTCGGGCTCGCCGCCCCAGAGGAATTCGATGAGTGTCTGCGCACTGGCCGCGCTCGACAGCCCCGCCAGGGCGACCGCCGCGACGACGCCCGTCAGAACCTTGACGACCTTGGCTTTCAACACCGACGACATGAACAGAAACTCCCGCTGTCTCAAAGCTGCGATGGAGGAAACCGGTTCCCTCACGGGCTTCCGCCAGACCGGCATGGTGCGCCTGTCAGATGAACGTCTCGTATAAACCAGTCGTAAAAGTCACGGCAGAGCAGTGTGGCCACACCCCGGCGAAGTAGCAACCTGCCGAGACACTTACCGGTCGACCGATGCACCGCAGCAACGGTTGGCGATTGCTCAGGCGCTGCAAGAGTTTGATAGGCATCGCATACGCGCATCCACAGGGCTGAAAATCCCGACATAGACAGGAACAAACAAAGAACATAATCGATAGCTATCCCGTCGGTCGGGTGCGTTGCCGGGCCACCCCGGCTTGCCCGATGCCCTGAGGGCGAACCCCTCGGGATTCGGAGGTTCGCGTTCTGTTGCGTGCGGGGTTGGCGGATCGCCGTCGCCGGGTCGCGGATCCCCCGTCCGCACCCGCGCCGGGTTGCAGACCCCAACCTGGTGCCCAGGTGGCGCCGGCCTGCGTTGAAGGTGCCTTTCCCTTGGTCGGCCCAGCGGCCGGAATGGAGCCCCCGCCATTCCGGCCGTTTTTTTATTGGGACAATCATTTGCCGAACCGCCGTTTCGAAGGGAACCGGCTTCCGATAAAAAGTACGGCGAAGCAAAAACCTGGCCCCGTCCGAGAGCCCAGCGCAACGGCCCTCGACCGGAGCCCTCCGGCGCCGCGCACCACAATGCGCGCCCGTCCGGACCGCGGAGGGATCATGCCGCAACGGCCCATGCGCGGATCGAGGCGCCTGCCACGCTCAAGAGGCGGGGCGCGGCACGCCTTGGCACCCTGCGCGATGGGATGGCTCGTGCTTCTCCTGGTTTCGGCTGCATCGCCCCTCGCCGCACAGGACGGCATCCTCCCGCGGGCCCAGATCGAGCCGGAAGCCGGCATCGGCCGCGTCGAGAAACCCCTGGCCGTCGCCGAGAAATATCTGATTTCGACCGCGAACCCGCTGGCGTCCGCGGCAGGCCGCGAGATGTTGCGGGCGGGCGGCTCGGCAACGGACGCGGCGATCGCCGCCCAGCTCGTTCTCGGGCTGGTCGAGCCGCAATCCTCGGGCCTCGGAGGCGGCGCCTTCCTGCTCAATTGGGACGAGGCCGGAAAGGCGCTCACAACCTACGACGGGCGCGAGACGGCGCCGGCCGCCGCCACGCCGGATCGCTTCCTCGCGGGCGGCAAGCCCATGGACTTCGAGACGGCGGTCCGCTCCGGCTTGAGCGTCGGCACGCCCGGCCTTCCCCGCCTTCTCGAGCAGGCCCACGCGCGTCACGGCAAGCTGCCCTGGGCACGGCTGTTCGAACCCGCCATCCGGCTCGCCCGCGATGGCTTCGAGATCTCGGGGCGCCTTTACTTCATGCTGCGCTGGTTCGGCACGGAAGGCCTGTCGCCGGCGGCGCACCGCCACTTTTTCGATTCCAACGGCAGCCCCCTGCCGATCGGCTACCGCCTGACCAACGAAGCGTATGCCGAAACCCTCGAGGCCCTCGCCCGCGGCGGCGCCGACGCGTTCTATTCGGGCGCCATCGCGGAGGCGATCGTCAACGCCGTCCGTGAGGCGCCCCACGCCGCCGGGGACCTGACGCTCGCGGACCTCGCCGCCTATCGGCCTGTCGAACGGGCGCCCCTCTGCGTCCCCTACCGCACCTACCGCGTCTGCGGCATGGGCCCGCCGTCGTCGGGCGGGACCGCCGTGGCGCAGTCGCTCACGATGCTCGAGCGCTTCGATCTCGGCAGTGCGCCGGACGACGCCATGCGCATCCCCGCCCTGCATCTCATTGTCGAGGCGGAGCGGCTGGCCTACGCGGACCGCGCGCGCTACCTCGCTGACCCCGATTTCGTGCCCGTGCCGCCGGGCCTCCTCGACCCCGCCTATCTCGCCGCCCGCAGCGCGCTGATCGACCCCGCAAAAGCCATGCCCCGCGTCGCGCCGGGCACGCCGCCGGGCTCGGAGAGCGACACGCCCGGCATCGATGCGACGGTCGAGCGGGGCGGCACCAGCCACCTCTCGGTCGTCGACGCCGACGGCAACGCGGTGGCGCTGACGACCACCATCGAGGGCCCGTTCGGCTCTGGCCTCTTCGCGGCCGGCTTCCTGCTCAACAACCAGCTCACGGATTTCTCCTTCCGGCCGCTGGACGAGACCGGACGAGCCGCAGCCAACCGCGTCGAAGGCGGCAAGCGCCCGCGCAGCTCCATGGCACCGACCATCGTGTTCGACGAGAGCGGCGCGTTTTTTGCGGCCCTCGGCTCGCCCGGCGGCAACCGCATCATCCTCTTCGTCACCAAGGCCCTGATCGGGCTGATCGACTGGAGGCTCGATGCCCAGGCCGCCTCCAGCCTGCCGAACTTCGGCAGCATGGGCGGGGCGGTCGAGCTGGAATACGGCTGGTCCACGATCTGGCAGGGTCTCGGACTGAAGAGCTATGGACACGCCATCACGCCCGACCTCATGAATTCAGGGCTGCAGATCGTGACCCGGCGCAACGGCAGGCTCGAAGGCGGGGCAGACCCGCGACGGGAGGGAGTGGCCCTTGGCGATTGAGACCGGAAACGGGCTTGGCCGGACGAGACGGGGAACGCCGCTGACCATCACGGTCACCGGCGCCGGCATTCTCGGCCTCTGGCAGGCGCTGACGCTGGCCCGCGCCGGCCATGCCGTGCGCCTCGTCGAAAGGAGCGCGCAACCCTTCACCGAGAGCGCCAGCCGCTACGCCGGCGCCATGCTGGCGCCCGGATGCGAAAGCGAGCACGCCCCCGCGATCCGCTCGCTCGGCGCCCGGAGCCTCGCGCTCTGGCGCGCGACGTATCCCCGCCTCGTCAACGCCGGCAGCCTCGTCGTCGCCGCCCCGCGCGATACGGCCGAAGCCGCCCGTTTCGCCCGCGACACGCATCCGCCCGAGACCCTGGATGCCCGCGGCCTCGCGGCCCTCGAGCCCGATCTTTCAGGCCGCTTCGCACGCGCGTTCTTTTTCCCCGACGAAGCGCACATGGCGACGCCGGACGCCCTCGACTTCCTCCTCGACGCCGCGCGCGAGGCCGGCGTGGCGGTGGAGCTCGGCACAACCCTCAGCCCGCGGTCGGCCGCCGACGTGGTGATCGACTGCCGCGGCATGGCGGCGGCGGGCGAGCTCTCGCACCTGCGCGGCGTGCGCGGCGAGCGCCTTCTCATCCGCAGCGCCGAGATCCGCCTGACGCGCCCCGTGCGCCTTCTGCATCCGCGCCACCCGCTCTATGTCGTGCCCTGGGGCGGCGGGCACTATCTGGTCGGCGCGACCCTCATCGAAAGCGAGGATACGGGCGCCATCACCGTCCGCTCGGCGCTCGAGCTGCTGGGGACCGCCTACGCCCTTCACCCGGCCTTCGGAGAAGCGGAGATCCTCGAGACGGGCGCCGGAATTCGCCCCGCCTTCCCTGATAACCTGCCGCGCGCCGAGGTTCGCGAAGGCGGACGGCGGATCTTCGTCAACGGCGCCTACCGCCACGGTTTTCTCCTGGCCCCCGTGCTGGCCGAGGCGGTGGCGTGCTGGCTCGCGAACCAATCGCCGCATGTCCTGCTTGTCACGCCGGAGCCGATGGCGCCCCGGCCGCATCCCGTCTAGGTTTTTGCTTTGTCGTGCTTCTTATTAACGGGCCTTCACGCTCGCCTGGCTTCGCCATGACCGGCTTCAATTTTCCAGACGCACTGTCTGATTCATCGTGCTTCTTAACGGAAAACCGGTTCCCACTTTTCCGGAAGCACTGTCTGATTCATCGTGCTTCTTAGCGGAAAACCGGTTCCCACTTTTCCGGAAGCACTCTAGGTTGCCCCCATGCAGAACAAACCCGCCCCCGAGAACGAGCCCCACGGCACCGCGAGCTTCGGTTTCCGCACCGTTGCCGAGAACGAGCGCCAGGGCCTGGTCAACGCCGTCTTCTCCTCGGTCGCCACCCGCTACGATCTGATGAACGACCTCATGTCGGGCGGATTGCATCGGCTCTGGAAGGCCGAGTTCATCACCATGATCGGCGCACCGCGTGACGAGCGCCCGTTCCGCCTGCTCGACGTCGCGGGCGGAACCGGCGACATCGCCATCCGCTACGCCGAGCGCTCGGGCCCGAACGCCACCGCCGTGCTCGCCGACATCAGCCCCGAGATGCTGGAGGAAGGCCGCGCCAAGGTCGCGGCCCGAAAGCTCGACGCCCGCATCACGCTGGCCCAGGGCAACGCCGAGGCGCTGCCGTTCCCCGACCGCGCCTTCGACGCCTACACGATCGCATTCGGCATCCGCAACGTCACCCATATCGACGCCGCGCTCCGCGAGGCCCATCGCGTGCTCCGCATCGGCGGCCGCTTCCTGTGCCTCGAGTTCTCCGAATGCCAAGTGCCGCTGCTCGACCGCCTCTACGATTTCCATTCCTTCGAGGTGATACCGCGCCTGGGTGAGCTCGCAGCCGGATCGGCCGATCCCTACCGCTATCTGGTGGAAAGCATCCGCCGCTTCCCGAACCAGGACGCATTCGCGGCCATGATCCGCGAAGCGGGCTTCGAGCGCGTCTCGGTCCGCAACCTGACGGGCGGCATCGCCGCCATCCACTCGGGCTGGAAACTCTAACCTAGGGTCTTTCTAACCGGAAATATCGGAGCTTTGCTTTCGACATATCTGCATCCCGGCCCGTGCCGGGATGACGTGGGTGGCTCGGGGGCCCGCTTACCAAGGACAATCGTCACTCCGGCGGAGCCTGCCCCGGCGAAGGGCGCGAACCGAAGTCCAGACGTGCTTCCGCACACCCGAACCGGCCGTTTCCATCTGAAACGGAAAACGCTCTAAGCATCCCCGCGATCGACGCGGCGCGAAAACTCCGTCTGCCCGCCCGACGCCAGGATGCGCGCCTGCTCGATCCAGTTCTCGCGCTCGATGCGGCCCTTGAAGTCCAGCATCTCGCTGATCCTGTCGATATCCGCGCGCGTCCAGTTCGCCACCTGCTCGTAGGCGGTGATGCCGAGCGCGTTGAGCCGCTTCTCGATCAGCACGCCGATGCCGCGGATGCGCTTCAGGTCTTGCACCTCGCCCGCCGACGTCACGAACGGGCGGGCGTCGCCCCGGAGCGCCTCCGAGCGGACCGACCGCAGGCCCCCATAGCTCTCGCGCGCCTCGCCCGGCGGCTCGGGCACGATCGAGTCGGCATCCGGCGTGGCGGGCTCGGGTGCGGCCGGCGCGCCGCCGCTGAGGAATAGGGCCTGCGCGACCCATCCCTGACGCGTGATCCGGCCGTTCGTGCCGAGCAGGGCTTCGAAGCGCTCCACGTCCTCGTCGCGCCACGCCGCGATCTCTGCAAGCCGGGTGACGCCGTTGGCGCGCAGCCGCGCCTCCGACTCCGGGTCGATGCCGATGATGCGGTGCAGGCGATCGCCGTCGACCGGCGCGATCTCCAGCGCGACCGGCGGCTTCTCCACCCGCGCGCGGGAGGGATCGCCTCCCTCGGCCAGGATGCGCGCCTGCTCGATCCAGTTGTCGCGCCGGACGCGGTCCTCGAGAGCCAGCGCGCGGCTCGTCCCCCAGACATCGCCGGGCGTCCACGCCGCAATCTGAGAGAAGCGGCGCACGCCGAAGCGCACGAGCCGCTGCTTGAGAGCACCGTCGATGCCGTGGATGCGCGTCAGGTCGTCGACCGGCTCGCCCGCCAGGCGCTCGAGCAGCGAGGTGGCCGCCGGCGTGCCGAAGCGCGAAGGTCGCTCCACGCCCTCCTGCGGGGCTGCGAGCTCGGGAGCGGATGCTGACCGCGCAACTTCCGCGGCCGCTGTCTCCGCGGCTCTCTCGGCGGCGGCGGCCTTCTCGGCAGCGGCGCGCTCCGCGGCTTCCTTCTCGGCGGTCTCCGCCTCGGCACGCGCCGTGGCCGCAGCGATGGCGGCTGCGGCCTTCTCGGCAGCCTCCCGTTCCGCAGCCTTCCTTTCAGCCGCCTCTGCTTCAGCGCGCGCCTTGGCCACAGCGATCGTGGCTGCGGCCCTCTCGGCAGCCTCCCGTTCCGCAGCCTTCCTTTCAGCCGCCTCTGCTTCAGCGCGCGCCTTGGCCGCAGCGATCGTGGCTGCGGCCCTCTCGGCAGCGTCCCGCTCCGCAGCCTCCGTCTCGGCCGCCTCCGCTTCGGCACGCGCCTTGGCCGCAGCGATGGCGGCTGCGGCGGCCGCCGCACCGACGGCGATTTGCGTATAGCTCTGACCGTGATCCTGCGCCGGCGGCGCAGACGAGGGCGCTGCGAGATCGACGGGCGATGTCAGGGCCGCTCCGTGCTCCGAGGCGAGCGCGGGCGGCGGAGGCAACCCGCCACGCCGGAGAGGAGCAGGCGGCGATGGTGCCGCTTGCGAAGCCGGCGCGGGCTCGAAAGTCTCCGGGTCCGCAAGATCGGAGGAGCGGAGCGGATCCGGGTCCGACGGCGGCTGGACCTCGACCACGGGCTGGTCGGTCCGGAGCGCGGTCGGCGCCGAGACCCCGTCAGCTCCCGACAAGGCGCGGCCGAAGCGGCCCGCAGCGGCTCCGGCCGGGGCCGCCGCCACGCGGGCGGGGCGCACGAGGCCGGCCTCTGCCACCGGAACGTCACGCGTATCGGAGAGGCTGCGCCGCAGGAGGCAGGCGAGACAGGCGCCGAGCAGGAAAGCTCCCAGCATCAGCGAGAAAATCTGCACGAGCAAAATCGGCATACGCCCCCACTCCTTTCAAAGACGCCCGGTCCTGCCGGTCAGTCTTCGACCCCGCCGCAACTGATCCACCCGATGACGAGGCCGATGGCGAAGGCGGCCGCCAGGTACCAGAACAGACTTACGATCAGATAATCCATTCTCACCGTCCCACACTGCGATTCCGATCAGGCTCGCGACCGAGCGCCCTCACCGATGCCCCTCCGAATGAGAGGCCACGTGCCTAATCCGTAAACACCCTGAATTCGATGCGCCGGTTCTGAGCCATGCCGGCCTTCGTCGCATTCGATGCCGCCGGCCGGCTCGCCCCGTAGCCCACGGCCGAGAGGCGATCCTGGGCGACACCCGAGGCGACGAGGGCGTCGAGCACGGCGCGCGCGCGACGCTCGGAGAGGTTTCGGTTGCGCTCGTCGGTGCCCTCGGAATCCGTATGCCCTTCGACCTCGACCAGCACGCCCGGACAGGACGTGACGATCGCCGCCAGCTTGCGGATCGCTCGTGCGCTCCTGGTGCTGATGTCGGCGCTCGCCCGATCGAACAGGATGACGTCCTCGGCCGCAGCCGCGGCCAGCCGCTTTTCGCAAGCCACCGTCGCCTCCGTAATCTTGCGCGCGGCCCGTTTCGCCTCCTCTTCGGCGACCCGCTTCGCTTCCGCCTCGGCCGCAGCCCGGGCTTCGGCTTCTTCCCTGGCTTTGAGCGCGGCGGCGGCATCCGCCTCCTCCCGAGCCTTGAGCGCAGCCGCCTCGGCCTCGGCCGCAGCCCGTGCCGCCGCCTCCTCGGCCTTCCGCGCGGCATCCGCCGCTTCGGCTTCTTCCCGCGCTTTGAGGGCGGCTTCGGCCTCGGACTGCGCTTTGAGCGCCGCCTCGGTCTCCTCCCTGGCCCGTTGCGCCGCCTGCGCGTCCGCCTGAGCCTTGAGCGCGGCCGCCGCGGCCTCTTCCCGCGCCGCGAGCGCTGCGGCCGCGTCCGCCTCCTCACGCGCTTTGAGGACCGCCGCCTGCCGTTCAGCCTCACGCGCGGCTTCGGCCTCGGCCTGTGCCCTGGCCTGTTGCGCCGCTTGGGCGTCCGCCTCTTCCCGAGCCTTCAGCGCAGCCGCCGCCTCCTCGGCGTTCCGGGCCGCCTCCGCCGCCTCCGCTTCGGCGGCCGCACGGGCCTCCGCCTCTTCGCGGGCGGTCGCGGCCTCCTCCTCGGCCTTCAGCACCTGGGCGGCTTCCGCCGCCCGTTGCGCTTCCGCCTCCCGCCGTGCCCGGCCCGCCTCTTCCGCCGCCTTCGCAGCCGCGATGGCCTCTTCGTCCGCAATCGGAACGGCCGGTCCAATGCGCTCGGGCCCGGCCGACGGGCCGGCCAGGTCCGTCCTGAGCTCGACCGTCCGGATGCCCCACACGCCGCGCACGATATCAAGCGCCGCCTTGGGTTCCCCGTCCTTCTCGGCGCGTCCGGTTATGACGGCATCACGTCCGGAGAGCGCGACGCTGGCCCACGGCTGGCCGGCCGCGCGCAGCGCCTCGGTGGCGCGCACGGCGAGATCGGCCTCCACGTTGGGCTGCTCTCTGTGAGCGGTTCCCCAGGCCAACAGCGCGATCGGAACGAGGCCCCAAAGCCAACGCGAAGGATTACACCTCATCCCGCCCCAAGCTCCCCAATGAACGCACACCGCACCCCTGACGGTGAAACGAGTTCACCGCCCGCCGGCTACGATCCCCCCGACCGCACCGCACTATAGACAAGGCTCGGCCCATTTCCAAGTTGCACCACCCGCGGAACGGACCCGCCAGCCGCTCGAATGCGGGACACCTCGCAAGGAGCCGGTACGCCGGATTAAACATAGGGCGAGCCGCCGCCCCGCAGGCGGCGCCGCTGCTCGTTTCCCTCTTGCAAACGCGTGCGCCGCAGCCACAATTGACGCGTTTGAGAGACCAATGGATTTTCGATTTGGCCAGGTTCAACGAGAGCCGGGGGGTGTCGGCAGGGGCCGTGCGACGGCATCGTCGGCGGAGATGGAGACCATGACGGTCAGGTTCTTGATCGTCGACGATCACCCCCTCTTCCGAGAGGCGCTTCAGATCGCCATCCAGTCGGCCTACCCCGAAGCGGAGATCGTCGAGGCGTCGTCGATCGCGGCCGCCCAGGCGGCGCTCGCGAGCGAGCAGCCGTTCGACCTCCTGCTGCTCGATCTCACCATGCCCGGCACGAAAGGGTTCGACGGCCTGCTTGGACTGCGCGCCGCGCGGCCCAAGCAGCCGATCCTCGTCGTCTCCGCCCACGAGGATCCCCGCATCGTTCATGAGGCGATGACGTGCGGCGCCGCGGGCTACATCTCGAAGTCCGTCAAGAAGCGCGACCTCGCAGAGGCCATCCAGGACGTGATGGCCGGGCTCGTCGTGCTGCCGAAGGGCTACGTCCAGCCGACCGCGGGCGTGACGCCGCCGCGGGAGGCGGATCTCGCCGCCCGCGTCTCCTCTCTGACGCGCCAGCAGCTCCGCGTGCTCCAGATGGTGCGCCAGGGCATGCTGAACAAGCAGATCGCCCACGAGCTCGGCGTCGGCGAGACGACGATCAAGGCGCACGTGTCCGAGATCATGCGCAAGCTCAACGTCGTCTCGCGCACCCAGGCCGTGATCGAGGTGGCCCGCCTCGACTTCGACGCCGTGCTGAGCGGCACGCGCGACAGCGACAAGACCCCCTGACCCCGATCCGAGGCGGGAGACCCTATCCGACGAGGTGCATCACGAGCGCACGCAACTCCGCGGGCTTCACGGGCTTGCGCAGGATCTCGCAGCCGGCCGACGCCACCGCCTCCGCCACCTCGGGCGAATGATCCGCCGTGATGACCACCGCCTGGATCGCCGCACCGGCCGCGTCCCGGAGGCGGGAGACCGAGGCAAGCCCGGACTCGCCAGCGTCGAGGTGATAGTCGGCAAGGATGATGTCGGGCCGCAAGGGCGGCGCCGAGACGAGCCGGGTCTCGAGCTCGGCGAGCCCTCCGAAGAGATGCACCTCGCATCCCCAGCGCTCGAGCAGCGCCCGCATGGCATCGCGCACGCCCGCGTCGTTGTCGATCACGACCGCCTTGATCGCCGAAAGCGGATAGGCTTGCGTCGCAACCCTGTCGGCGCCGTTCCGCAGCGCCCGCACCGATGGGGCATCGCCCACGAACGGAACGTGGATCGAGAAGCGCGTGCCGTGGCCGACCTCGGAGCAAAGCTCGAGCCGGTGCCCGAGCGCCTGGCTCATGCGCGCAATGATCGACAGCCCGACGCCGAACCCGCCGGCATGCGAGCGCTGCGCCGCCGCCCCGCGATGGAACTCGTCGAAGATTTTGGTCCGCTCCTGCGGCGCGATGCCGGGACCGGTATCCCAGACGTCGATCCTGAGCATCGGACCGCGGCGCCGCGTCGCGATGAGAACGCGCCCCCGCTCCGTATACTGCACGGCATTCGCGAGCAGGTTCTGCAGGATGCGGCGCAGCATCAGCGGATCGGACGTGACCGCGACGTCGCGCGAGCGCATCGCCAGCGCGAGGCCCTTGTCGCGCGCGATCGGCTCGATGTCGACGAGCACCGAGCGGAACAGGTCCAGCACCTCCACCGCCTGCAACGACGGCTTCAGCGCCCCCGATTCGAGCCGCGACAGGTCGAGGATGGTGCGCAACAGCTCCTCGATCGTCGAGAGGGCGTGATCCACCTGCCCGATCAGCCGCCCCTGCTGGGGATCGTCGCGCATCTCGGCGAGGGCCGAAAGGGACAGGCGCGCCGCGTGCAGCGGCTGCAGCAGGTCGTGGCCGACGGCGGTGAAGAAGCCGGTCTTGAACCGGTTGGCGCGCTCGGCGCTGTCGCGTGCGATCGTCAACTGGTCGTTGGCGCGCTCGAGCCTGTTGAGCGCGGCCTTGAGCTCCTCCGTCCGGACGCGCACCTGCGTCTCGAGACCGATCGCCGTCTGGAACATGGAATAGGCGTTAGCCTGGTAATCCATGCTCCGCTCGACGCGCTGCATCAGCGCCGCATTGATCTTGGCAAGCTTCTGGTTGCGCCGCTCGAGCTCCTCGAGCGCATCGTGCGGCCCCGGAGAGGCCGGGCCGCCGTCGCGGCTCACCGCACACCTCGGCGCGTGCCGAAGGCGACACCGGTCAGCGTCTGATTGAGGTGCATCGAGTTGAGCTGCTCCCCATAGGTATGGAAGCCGACCACGCCGTAATGCTTGTAGAGATCCTCCATCTGCCGGTGGATCTGGCGGTTCTCCGCATCGAGGCGCCGCAGCACGCAATCGAACCCGAGCACGAGATCGATGCCGCCGAGCGATCGGTCGATCTCGTCAAGCACGCGCCGGGTCGAAGCCAGCATGTCCTTGGGCCGGGCAACGGTGAACACCAGACCCTCGTCGATCGCGCAGAAGAACGACAGGCTGCCGTCCGGGTTCATGTTGCGGATCGAGCGGCAGTAATAATCTCCGCCGACCTTCACCACCAGCGGATAGGAGGCGAAGCTGAACGGTCCGAGGTCGTCCGGCAAGAGGCCGATGGCGGCCGCGTATTCGCGCGCAGCAGGCTCGGCGTTGAGCTCGTGCACGGTGCGGCTGGCGGTGTCCGCGGCCGTGACCACGAGCTTGATCCGCGTCGGCTCGAAGTTGGACGTCTTGAAGATGCGGAAGGGAAAGTCGCTCTCCACCATCAGGAGAATGGCGGAGCGCGTGAGCACACGTCCCTCGTGAATGAGCGACACCTCCCGGAACGCGAGCCCGTCGCCGGCGGAGCCGCCGATCAACGGCACGTCTCCGCACGCCCAATGCACGGCAGCGACCAGCGTCTCCTCCGCGTTGGAGAGGCCATCGACCAGCATGAGCCCGAACACGCGCTCGGCGAGCTTGCCATCGTCGCGCACATCCATGCGGGACTTCATCTCGCGCACGATCTGTCCCGCCCGCTCCACGCCGAGGGTGTCCACATCCTCGATCAGGCCCGTATGGATGCGAAAGCCCTCGCGCGGAAAGGCGATCAGAAGCACGCCGGTCTCCATGAGGCCGGCCGGGCCGATCGAGCCCGATGTCGAGCAACCGCTCACGGCGACGCCGCCGAACGCCTCCGTGAGCGCCGCAGCCAGCGCCGCCGCATCGTAGTCGACCGAGAAGAACGCCACGACATGCTGGAACACGCCGGGAAGCGCTGCTCTCAGGTCCGAGACCGCATCATGAACCGAGGGCGCCTGTGACCCGGCGACGCCGATCCCGCACGCGGCCGTGGAGTCCACCCGTCGCAACACGCTGATCCTTCCTCTGATCCATCCCGGCCCTTCCCGACGTGTCCCGCACGCGAGATGTGTGTCTCACACGCGAAAAGGCCCGCCCTGATCCGTCGACGGAGGCTGCCACAGGATCGCCGGAGCGGCAATCGCCCCGGTGGTTAACGCAACGCAAGAGCAATCAGCGCGGGAGAGCGATCAGCGCGGGAGAGCGGTCAACGTAGGAGAGCAGCCGCCGGCGGCCTACCGCGCCGCCGCCGGTTGGGGAGGATCGACGGAGATCACCTTGAGCCGGTGAGGCCGGCCGTCTACGCCCTTGAGCATCATCATCTGGCCGGGCGAAAGACCGATCAAGGCTGCGCCGATCGGCGTGAGCACCGAGATCTTGCCCGCGTCGATATTCGCTTCGCCCGGAAAGACAAGCTCCGCCTCCCGCCGCTCGCCGCCGTCGACCTCGAAGGCGACGCGCGCATTCATGCGGACGACCGATTGCGGGATTTGCGCGTCGGGGACCACGTCGGCCCGCTCCATCTCCGCGAGCAACACACGCGCCACGTTCTCGGACCGCCCCGTCATCATGGCCGACGTCGCGAGCGCCGTAAGGCGGGTCTCTTCCCTCTCACCGATCATGATCTGCGGAAGCGCGTTGACAGAAGGATGGAAGGTCATGGGCAAACCTCGTATGCATGGCCGCTCGCCCGAGCGCCGCAGCGCGAAAGAGGGAGGGAGTTTATAAAGTGGAGCGCGCCCCTGTCGGAGGCGACGGGAGGCACGTGTCGGAAACGACAGGAAGGCGAAGAGGATGGGAAAAGCCCCCGGCCCGGGGAAACGCGCACGTAGCCAGCCCGGCCGGGGCTAAAAGCCCGCGGCGTCGGACTCCCCGCTCGGGAGTTTCAAATGAAAGGCGGCGACGACGATCATGTAAGGAGAATGGGGACGACCGCAGGCCCTGTCAATGGGCGCCCGGTGCACTGCAATATAGGCCACGCGGCGGACCTCACAGGCGGCGGAATGGCGTCGGCTTTTCCGGGACATCGGCCGTCGCAGCCTTTGCCGACAGAGAAGCAAGCCCTTGATCTCCGTGCCCCGCCGCCGCGATCATAGCCGCCCGCAGGGCGCGCTTGCGCCCAAAGGAGCCCGCCGCCATGGCCAGGCCCACCACTCCGTTGCTGACCGTCGACTGCGTCGCATTCGATCCGCGCGGGCGGGTGTTGCTCATCCGCCGCGCGAACCCGCCGTTCGCCGGCCGTCATGCGCTTCCGGGCGGCTTCGTCGATCCCGGAGAGACCGTGGAGGCCGCCTGCCGGCGCGAGCTCGAGGAGGAAACCGGCCTCACCGCAGAGGATCTGGTGCTCGTCGGCGTCTACTCCGACCCCGGCCGCGATCCGCGCGGCCCGACGGTCAGCATCGCCTTCGCCACGGTTCTCGGCCCCCGGCGTCCGCGCGCCGGGGACGATGCCGCCGCCGCAGACTGGGTTGCCGACTGGCGCAGCAGGACGCTTGCCTTCGATCACAGCCGGATCGTGCGCGACGCCGAGCGCGCCATCCGCCGCCGCAAGCGGATCGCGTCGCGACAGGCGACGCAGCGCGCCGGCCGCACACGCGCCGAGCCCGCGCGCCGACTTAAGTAGCAATTGACGCACGGCCGTTTCGCACGTACTCCCGCAAACGGGCCACCCCTCCCCACCGAGGGGCACCTATCTGGAAGGATAGCTCATGATCGCGATCACACGGCCGGCACGGCGCCCGGCCAATCCCAACTTTTCCTCCGGTCCCTGCACGAAGCGTCCCGGCTGGTCCACGCGGGCGCTCGACGGCGCGTTGCTGGGCCGCTCTCACCGCGCAAAGGACGGCAAGGCACGCCTCAAGCTCGCCATCGAGCGAACCCGCTCGCTCTTGGGCGTGCCAGACGACTACCTGATCGCCATCATGCCCGGCTCCGACACCGGCGCGTTCGAAGCCGCGCTGTGGTCGATGATCGGCGCGCGCCCGGTGGACGCGCTGGCTTGGGAAAGCTTCGGCAAGATCTGGATCACCGACATCATAAAGCAGCTTCGCATTGCCGATGCGCGGGTCATGGAGGCGGACTTCGGGATATTGCCCGACCTCGGCGCCGTCGATTTCTCCCACGACGTGGTCTTCACCGCCAACGGCACCACGTCCGGCGTGCGCATCCCCGATTACGACTGGGTTGCCGCGGACCGCGAGGGCCTGACGTTCGTCGATGCCACATCCGCCATCTTCGCCCAGCCCGTCGACTGGACGAAGATCGACGTGCTCACCTACTCCTGGCAGAAGGTGCTGGGAGGCGAGGCGGCGCATGGCATGCTGATCCTGTCGCCGCGCGCCGTCGCGCGCATCGACGCCTACACGCCGCCCTGGCCGCTGCCCAAGCTGTTCCGCCTGAAGAAAGCGGGCCGGCTCGATCGGGCGATCTTCGAGGGCGATACCATCAACACGCCGTCGATGCTCTGCGTGGAGGACTATCTGGATACGCTCGCCTGGGCCGAGAGCGTCGGCGGATTGTCGGGGTTGATGGCGCGCGCCGACGCCAATGCGAAGGTGCTCTTCGATTGGATCGCGCGGACGCCTTGGGTCGCCAATCTCGCCGTGGAGCCGGCAACGTGGTCGAACACGTCCGTCTGCCTCAAGGTGACGGATGCCGACATCCGTGCGCTCGGGCGCGAGGCCGAGGCTGCGTTCGCCAAGGAGCTCGCCGCCCGCCTTGAGGCGGAAGGCGTCGCAAAGGATATCGGCGCCTACCGCGATGCCCCGCCGGGGCTTCGGATCTGGACCGGCGCCACAGTCGACCGCGGCGACCTCGAAGCCCTTACGCCATGGCTCGACTGGGCATTCGCCGAGACCAAGCAGCAGTACGCCAAGGCCGCCTGAGCCCAACGCCTGACGGCATCGACGGTCACCTGCGTGCGTTCCCCCTCCCGGCGGAACGCCCGCCTCGCCAGTCTCAAATTTCGGAGCGCGCACGCCCCATGTCAGCAAAAGTCCTGATCTCCGATGAGCTCTCCCCGGCGGCGATCGCCGTCTTCGAAGAGCGCGGCATCGCCACCGACGTGAACGTCGGCCTCACCAAAGACGAGCTCGAAAAAATCATCGGCGCCTACGACGGTCTCGCCGTGCGATCCGCGACCAAGGCCACGCCGAAGATCCTTGCTGCGGCGAAGAAGCTCAAGGTGATCGGGCGAGCCGGCATCGGCGTCGACAACATCGACGTCAGGGCGGCGACCGCCCGGGGCATCATCGTGATGAACACGCCCTTCGGCAATTCGATCACCACCGCCGAGCACGCCATCTCGCTCATGCTCTCGCTGGCGCGCCAGATCCCCGCCGCCGACGGCTCGACGCAGGCCGGCAAGTGGGAGAAGTCGAAATTCCTCGGCGTCGAGATCTGCGGCAAGACCCTGGGGCTGATCGGATGCGGCAACATCGGCACCATCGTCGCCGATCGTGCCATCGGCCTCAAGATGAAGGTCATCGCCTACGATCCCTTCCTCTCCGAGGAGCGCGCCATTCAGCTCGGCGTCGAGAAGGTGGACCTCGACCACGTGTTCCGCCGCGCCGATTTCATCACGTTGCACACTCCGCTCACCGACAAGACGCGCAACATCCTCTCCGCCGACGCGCTTGCGAGGTGCCGGCGCGGCGTGCGCATCGTCAACTGCGCCCGCGGCGGGCTGATCGACGAGAAGGCCCTGGCCGAGGCGCTGCGGTCGGGCCACGTGGCGGGCGCCGCGCTCGATGTGTTCGAAGCCGAGCCCGCGCGGGACAATGTCCTGTTTGGGATCGAAGGCGTGATCTGCACGCCTCACCTCGGCGCATCGACCACGGAGGCCCAGGAAAAGGTCGCCCTGCAGATTGCGGAGCAGATGTCCGACTATCTCCTCACCGGCGCCATCGGCAATGCCGTCAACTTCCCGTCCATCTCCGCCGAAGAGGCGCCGCGCCTCAAGACCTATGTCAAGCTCGCCGGTCAGCTCGGCGAGTTTGCCGGACAGCTCACCGAGACCAGCATCAAAGTCGCGCGCATCGAATACTCGGGCGAGGTCGCTGACCTCAACGTCAAGCCCTTGACGGCCGCGGCGCTCGCGGGCCTGCTCAGCGCCTCCCTCTCCGAGGTTAACATGGTCTCGGCGGCAAGCCTCGCTAAGGAGCGCGGCGTCCTCGTCGAGGAGGTCACGCGCGACAAAGCCGGCATCTTCGAAAGCTCGATCCGCCTGACGGTCAAAACCGACCACCTCGAGCGCTCGATCACCGGCACGGTCGGCGCCGGCGGGCGCCCGCGCGTCATCGAGGTCCGCGACATCCCGATGGACTTCGAGGTGACGCCGCACATGCTGTTCATCAGAAATTCCGACAAGCCGGGGTTCATCGGCAAGCTCGGCACGCTGCTCGGCGAGGCCGGCGTCAATATCGCCACCTTCAATCTCGGACGCGAGCGCGCGGGGGGCGATGCCATCTGCGTCGTCGCCATGGACGAGCCGATCTCGGATGAGGTTCTCGACAGCGTGAAAGCGCTGCCCAACGTCGTGCGCGCCCGCCGGCTCACGTTCTGACGGCGATCGGAAATCAAGACGCGGATCGCAAGGCCGAGGTCAGTCGTCCCGGATTCCCTCGTGGATCCGTCGCGCGAGCCAGAGCGCCGGGAAGATGCCGAACACCGACCCGACCGCGCCCGCGATCACCAGGCCCGTGACGCCGTAGGGCGCCATGGCGGGAACGGCGATGGCGATGAAGGCCGCATTGATGGCGAACGCCGGCGCCATCAGCGCGAAGCAGAACAGCAATAGCCCCAGCGGAACCGGTGGCCTCTCTGGTGGTGCAGCGCCCGTGTCCTGCCCCTTCGACATGGTCACCCGCCGGAGCCGATCGCATAGAGCGCGAAGGCGAGCGCCAGAAAGAGCCCGATCGCGAGATCGAACGTCCGCGTCCAGAACCGCGATCCGGAAAGGCCGAGGTACCGGCCCAGGATAACGCGCGCCTTGAGGCCGCCCAGCACCAGCACCGCCGCGCCCGCGATCATCCCGCCGTGCGCCGAGACGGTATCCGACGCCACCAGCACCGTCCCCAGGCTCAGGGCGATGAGCGCCATCCAGGCTTTGACGAGATCGCGTGCCGGCACGGCCTACCTCAACACGTAGATGATCGGAAGCAGCAGCACCCAGATGAGGTCGACGAGGTGCCAGAATGCGACGGCCGCTTCCATATTCCGCAGGCTGTCGGCCCAGGCGACGAGCGCGAGGAGGACGACGCCGGCCACCACGTGCAGCGCGTGGAAGCCCGTGAGGAGAAAGTAGAACGTGAAAAAGGGGCTCGTCTCGATCCCGATCCCGAGCGCCATCTTGCTCGCGTACTCCATGGCCTTGACGGCGAGGAACACGATGCCGAGGCATCCCGCCGCCGCCAGCCAGCGCCGCGCGATGCTGCGCTTTCCCGCTTCCCGCGCACGAACGGCCGCGGCCGCGCAGAAGCCGCTCGTCACCAGCGCGAACGTATTGATGGTCGCGGCGGTCCGGTCGAGGAGCGCCTGATCCGACGCGAACTGGACCGGGTCGGCGATACGGACGCCGAGGCAGGCCAGCAGCCCCGCGCCGAAGACCAGGATTTCGCTGGCGATGAGAACCCACATCATGAGCTCCCCCGGAAGCTCCGAGAGCACGTCGGTCTCTTGCTGTCTTGCGGGCTTGGTGTCCACGGCGTCGCTCATCCCGTGACCAGGTGCCGATAGAGATGCGGCAATGCCGCGACGAGCTTTGCGGGATCGGGGATGACGACGTAGCCGCCCGATCCGAAGATCCGGCTGAACGTCGCCTGCGACTTGGTATCGATGGTTACGCCGAAGACCGACTGTCCCCGCCGCCGCGCCTCGCGCACGGCCATGTGCGTGTCCTCGATGCCGTATCGGCCCTCGTAATGATCCGTGTCGTTGGGCTTGCCGTCCGTCAGCACGAGCAGGAGACGGCGCTGGCGTGGGCGTTTGGCAAGCTCGGTCGAGACATGCCTCAGCGCGGCACCGAGCCGGGTATAATGCCCGGGCTTGAGGCCGGCGATGCGCGCCTCGATTTCAGGCCCCATGGGCTCGTCGAATGTCTTGCAGTTCTGGATGAACACGCGATCGCGGCGCCGGGACGAGAAGGCGTCGATCGCGGTGTCGTCGCCGCACGCGTCGATTCCCCAGGCGAGCGCCAGCAGCGCCTCGCGCGCGATGTCGATGACCTGCCGCCCCGCCACGTAGCTCTCGGTCGAGCGCGAGGCGTCGAGCAGGATCGAGACGGCGAGGTCGCGCTCCTGGGTGCGGCTCGCGATGTAGACGCGGTCGGAATGCTCGCCCGTCGTCGCCAGCTCGACGCGCGCCTCGATGGCGGCGGAAATATCGATGTCATGGCCGTCGATCTGCCGCGTGAGCTGCACGCGTTTCGGCCTCAGCGTCTCGAACTGGCGCCGCACGCTGCGGATCCGCTGCCGCGACTGGGCGCTCTCCGGTGTGTCCGCAAGCTCCCGCTGAGGCTCGGCCGGGCCGGCCAGCACACGGCAATAGTCCGGCAGGTAGGCCTTGGAGCGGTGCTCCCATTCGGGATAGACGTGGACACCGGCGAGCCGCTCGAATTCCGCTTCCTCCGGCGAGAGGTCGAGATGCAGTCTCAAGCGCGTGCGCGCGCGTTGGGGAACCTGCGCCAGGCCGATCTCGTCCTGGTCGTCGGCGGCCTTCTTGGCGTTCTCCTCGTCGTCGTCGTCGACCCGGCGATTGAGGTTCAGAAGCTCCGCCCACGACAGGATCGCCTCGAACTTGTGCAGGATGAGGCTGTCCTTGCGCGCCGCCTGGTCCGATTCCTTGCGCGAGGCCTTGAACGTGCCGGGCTCCGCGTTCGGCGGCGTCTCCGCTTCCCCGCTCGGGGTCTCCTCGCTGACGGGCGAGCTCCGAAGAGCCAGGGGACGCAGATCCGGCCACAGCAGCACCGGCTGGAAGGGTTTGTACCCGCGCGGCGCCGAGAGCGATGAAAGGTCGTTCGCCTCGCCGCGCACCGTCGCCGCGATCTGGGCCGCGAAGGGGTCTTGCGGTGGTGGCGCACCGAGAAGGTGCAGGATCGTTGCCTCGACGGCAGCCTCGGCGCGGGGCAGGCGGCGCGCCAGCCGCAACCGGCGTGTCTCGCCGGCGAGCGCCGCATACGTGCGGCGCAGGCCCGGACATTCGGCCAATGCGTCGCGGATCATCATCTGCGCCGCTTGCAGCGCACGGATATCGGCCCGCAACGGGTCGCGCTCGGCGCGCGGCTGTCGCGCAAAGACGACGGCGGCGGCGAGCCAGAGGTAAAGGGCGATGTTGGCGTCCCGCTCGGGAAAGACGGCGATCCGCTCCGGCAGGCGCAGCGTCTCCCCGTCGAAGCTCGGGTCCACGATGCGCTCCGCGCTTTGGCCGAGCGCCCGCCGCCACGACAGACGATGCTGAGAGGTTCTGGCCGTGGCCGCCTTGATCTCGACGTCACGTGCGCCGCCGAGCCCGCGGAAGAGCACGCCGAGACGGCCGCGCGTCTCCTCGAGCGTGGCCGTCGCATCCTCGAAGGCACCGGGCGCGCCGAGCCTGTTGACAAAGGAGTGCCACAGCTTCCCGACGCTCTCTTCCGGCTCCCAGGGCTCGAACTCGACAGCAGCCATCGGGTTCACACCTACCCGTAGACGACCGCGACGAGATCGCGAAGCCCCTGCTTGATGTCCGCGTCATCGCTGAGCGGCTCGATCAGCGCCACCTCCACCGCCCTCTCGAGCGCCATGCCGCCGGCGATGAGGTTCGCGCAATAGACGAGGAGCCGGGTCGAGACGCCTTCCTCGAGATCCTGTCCCTTCAAGGCGCGCAGCTTTGCGGCGAGCCGCACCAGGAGCGTGACCCGCTCCTTCCCGAGTCCGGTCTCCTGGACGACGATCTCGATCTCGCGATCGGGCGGCGGAAAATCGAAATCGATGGCGAGAAAACGCTGCCGCGTGGAAGGCTTCAGCGTTTTCAGGATGTTCTGGTAGCCCGGGTTGTAGGAGGCGACGAGCATGAACTGCGGACCCGCCTCCAGCACCTCGCCGGTCCGCTCGATCGGCAGCATGCGCCGGTCGTCGGTCAGGGGATGCAGCACCACGGTGACGTCCTTGCGCGCCTCGACCACCTCGTCGAGGTAGCAGATCGCCCCCTCGCGCACCGCGCGTGTCAGCGGTCCGTCGACCCACTCGGTCTCGCCACCCTTGAGGAGATAGCGCCCGATCAGATCCGCAGCCGAAAGATCGTCGTGGCAGGCGACGGTATAGAGCGGCCGACCGAGGACGGCCGCCATATGCGCTACGAAACGGGTCTTTCCGCAGCCTGTCGGTCCCTTGAGCAGCAGCGGCATCTGTCCGCGGTACGCTGCCTTGAAGACCTCGCACTCGTCTCCCTGGGCGAGATAGAAGGGAGCCGAAGCCCCCTTCTCCGAGAGTTGAGTGGCTCGCATCATGGCCTTACTCCGCAGCTGACAGGTGCTTCGTCACAGGGCCCGGCTCGATGACCTCACGCCGCGGCAGCAGGATAGCGAAGACAAAGAGCAGAGCACCGATCACCACCGCCGCACCTGCGCCGAAGCGCATGTAGTGGAACAGCATGATCTGATCCTGCACTTCCATGTAGTACTGGCCAAGAACGCGCTGCAGATGCGTCTGGACGGTGCCGGCGAACGTCAGCACGAATGTCATGAAGCACATGCCGCTCGCCATGAGCCAGAAGCTGCCCATGTTGAGCACCTGGTTGTAGGGATCGCGGTTCTTCAGCATCGGGAACGCGTAGGTGAAGATGGCGAGGTTCAGGCAGACGTAGGCCCCGAAGAACGCCAGATGCCCATGCGCCGCGGTGATCTGCGTGCCGTGCGTGTAGAAGTTGACGCCGTGCAGCGTGTGCAGGAAGCCCCATACGCCGGCCCCGAAGAAGGCGAGAACCGTGCAGCCGAGCGACCATAGCAGCGCCGCCTTGTTCGGATGCTCGCGCTTCCCTTTCCAGACCATGACGAAGCTGAACACCATCATCAGGAAGAAGGGCACGATCTCGAACGACGAGAAGATGGAGCCGATCCACTGCCAGTACCCGGGCGTTCCGATCCAGTAATAGTGGTGGCCGGTTCCGAGAATGCCCGAGAAGAGCGCCGTGCCGACGATGACATAGAGCCACTTCTCGACGATCTCGCGATCCACGCCCGTGAGCTTCAGCATCAGGTAGGCGAGAATTGAAGCCATGATCAGCTCCCACACGCCTTCCACCCACAGATGGACGACGTACCACCAGTACATCTTATCGAGACTGAGGTTATGCGGGTTGTAGAACGCGAACAGGAACAGCAGCGCGAGACCCCACAGTCCGATCAGCAGCACGTTGGTGATCGCCGTCTTCTTGCCCGCAAGGACGGTCATGGAGACGTTGTAGAGGAACATCAGCGCGGCAACGACGATGCCGATCTTCACCCACAGCGGCTGCTCGAGGAACTCGCGGCCATCCTTGCCGAGCAGGATGTTGCCGTGGAACAGGTCGAACACGTAGGTGAGAACGGCGCCGAGCGTTCCGATCAGCAGAATAGCAAGCTGCAGGTAGGCAATCTTCGGCGAATGGATATCGCGCTCCGCTTCCTCCGGTATGATGAAGTAGGCGGCGCCGAAGAAGCCGAGCAACAACCACACGATCAGCGCGTTGGTGTGCAGCATGCGCACGATGTTGAAAGGCAGAAGCTCCGACAGCGTATTGGGAGCGATGTAGATCAAGCCGGCCAGCAAGCCGACCGAGACCTGCACGATAAACAGCGCCATCGCCGCGAGAAAGTAGGCGTAGGCGATCTTCTGAGTCTGGTATTTCATGACTATGTTCCCCGTGCGCCCGTCAGCCTGAATCTTTCGGCGGCCAACCTTGCAGATCGGTCTTGTCAGCCCAGATCAGGAAGTCCGAGAGACCCCGGATATCCTCGTCCGAGAGGTAAAAACGCGGCATCTGCCGGCGCCCTGGAATGCCCGTAGGCTGTGCTTCAATCCATCCTTTGAGTGCCTGGAAGGCATCCTCCGGTGAATCGACCACGCCCCACCGCGTCATGACGTTCCCGACCTCGGGCGCGAAATAGGCGCCTTCGCCGTGAAGGGTATGACAGTTGATGCACGCATTGACCTCCCAGACGCGCTTGCCATGCGCGACCGATTCGGTAAGCGGCATCGAGGCCGTGGATTTTGTGACGATGTGATAGTGGCTGTGGGCCGTGAGGCCGACAAAAATGAGAATGAAGAAGAGTGACCCGCCATAGAATATGTTCCGGGCCATGGCTTTCGACATGACTTCGCGCACGCAGCTGCCCTCCTGCCCTCCGATGGACAATCATGAACCTAAAATGTATCTTAATCGGATCGGGCCGCTTTGATCGAGCGCAAACCAAGCTTCCGCCCTGGAAATATTGTCGCTGCCCTTGACGTCCGCGGCCCCAGACCCGACCGAACCGAGGACCGTGCGTACCACGGCTGATCGTTGTCAGTCCAGGTTCTCGCCTTTATAGGGCGCGATGCGCGAGCTTCACGTCCGGTTCGGGCGAGAGCGGCGCCGCGTGCGGGATTTGCATCCTCCGAGCAGATCCCGCCCGACGCAGACGCCGGCACCACGAGCGGGCGGCGACCGAGAAGACGACGCGAACTATTCGGCCCGCTTGCGTCCGGTGATCATCGCTTTGACGAGATTTTCGCCGTGCTCGACACTCGCCAGGAGCACACCCGCAACATGCAACCCGACCAGCGCGAGGGTGACGTAGGCCAGGGCTTCGTGAATCTCCTCGAGACGTTTGGAGTCCCAGTAGGCGTCCGTCGTCATCATGAAGCCGGTCGCGCAAAGCGCACCAAGCAGCACCAGAAGGACGACGATCATGGCGCCGCCCGCCGGATTGTGGCCGAGGGAGCGCGGCGCCTCGAGATGCATCGACTGTTTGAGGAAAGCCACGATCGCCCGCGGCCCTTTAACGAAACTCGAGAAACGCGCGGTCTTGGGTCCCATGACGCCCCAGACAATCCGCATCGCGACGAGCGCCGCGATGGCATAGCCGGCCCGCACATGCAGCCATTCGATGGCATCACCCGTCAGAAAGGCAACCGTGAAAAGACCAACGAGGCTCCAGTGGAAGCCCCGCACGAAGAGATCCCAAACCTTGACGGACGCCGGCGGCTTTTCGCCGCCGGCGCCCAATCCAGTGTGATCGATAAGCATGCCACGCACCTGTCGCTCAGGAGGGGTTCTTCCAGTCGCCACCGACCGGCGTGCCGGTCGTCGGATCGATGAAGAACTCCACGCGCGTGCCCTGCTTGTCGCGGGCATAGATCTCGACGCAGCTTTCTTTGATTTTGGATTTGGCGATGGTGTAACCGTGATCGACGACGATCTTCTCGATGGCTTCGAGGCTCATCCACGTATCGCGCGGCGCGTCCGTGCACGCCTTTCCGAAGCTACCGGCGTGCGCCGTTCCGGTGAGCAAGGCGGCGGACACTCCCGCAAGCAGTGCGGCGGCAATGATGTGCGCTTTCATTTGTCGTCTCCAATCTGTGATGTCTGTCCATCCGGAGTTGTGGCGCCATGTCTCGGCGTCGTGGCGTCAATCTGCACGCGTGACGGTGACGGCGGCCTGACGGCAGAAGTCAGCGTCCTGTAAGTTTCGACTGACGCCCGTCAACGGCGACGCTCAAGCCCTGCTGATCGAGCGATCGACGGCGTCAAAGTCCGGGAGGCCATTGAGGTCTGATGCCATGAAAGCCATCATGTTCCAGGGGACCGGCTCGGATGTCGGCAAATCGCTTCTGGTCGCCGGGCTCGCGCGCGTGTTCGCCAATCGCGGGCTCAGAGTACGGCCCTTCAAGCCACAGAACATGTCGAACAACGCGGCGGTGACGGCCGACGGCGGCGAGATCGGCCGCGCGCAGGCGCTCCAGGCGCGCGCCGCGCGCAGTCCGCCTTCGGTGCATATGAACCCGGTGCTGCTGAAGCCGCAGAGCGAAATCGGCGCCCAAGTCGTGGTGCAGGGCCGCGTCGTCGGCACCGTCCCGGCGCGCGAATACCAGTCGATGACATCCGAGCTGCTGGAGCGCGCTCTCGAGAGCTACGCGCGATTGGAACGCGAGGCGGATCTCGTTCTCGTCGAAGGCGCGGGCTCTGCTTCGGAGATCAACCTGCGCCACGCGGATATCGCCAACATGGGATTTTCCGAGGCCATCGGCATTCCGGTGATCCTGATCGGCGATATCGAGCGTGGCGGCGTCATTGCGAGCCTTGTCGGAACGAAGGCGGTTCTGCCACCCGGCGACGCGCGGCGGATCGTGGGCTTCATCGTCAACAAATTCCGCGGGGATCCGGATCTCTTCGCAGCCGGCATGAGTGCCATCGCCGAGCGCACGGGATGGCGTCCCCTGGGTCTTGTCCCGCACTTTGCCCGCGCACGCCACCTGCCGCCCGAAGACTCCCAGTCCCTGCCCCGCTCGGCGCCCGATCCCTCGTCGGACAAGCCGCTCGTCGTCGTGCTCGCCTACCCTCTTGTTTCGAACTTCGACGATCTCGATCCGCTCCGCCTCGAGCCCGGTGTCGATCTGGTGTTCCTGAACCCGGGAGAGCCGATTCCGGGACGGACCTCGCTCGTCATTCTGCCCGGCTCGAAGGCGACCCTGGCCGACCTCGCCGCCTTGCGCGCGACGGGTTGGGATATCGATCTCGCCGCCCATGTCCGCCGCGGCGGCCGCGTGCTCGGCATCTGCGGGGGCTATCAGATGCTCGGGCGCACGATCGCCGATCCGGACGGCATCGAAGGCCCGCCCGGCGCCGCCGCCGGCCTCGGCCTCCTTGAGATCGACACGGTTCTCGCCGGCGGAAAGGTGCTGATCGAGGTGCACGGTGTCGACCGCGCCGGTCGCCTGATACAGGGCTACGAGATGCACGTGGGCCGCACCACCGGACCGGGCATCCGTTCCCCGATGCTCCGCCTCGCGGACGGCCGCCAGGACGGCGCAATGAGCGTGACCGGACGCGTCGCCGGCTGCTATGTCCATGGTCTGTTCGCGAGCGATAGCTACCGCTCCGAGCTCTTGCGGCAGATCGGCGCCGAAACCTCCGCGCTGCGCTATGAGAGCGAGGTCGACGAGATTCTGGATGCCCTCGCCGCGCATCTCGAGACACATCTCGACTGCGACGCTATTCTGCGGCTCGCACGCGAACGCGGCGAAGCACCCGCGGGGCAATGAGACAACGTCATACGCCGGACCTCAGTATGACGAATTGGGAGGCGATCAGTCATGAAGTCCCGGTTTCTGACAAGTCTGCTTTGCGCCGCAACGCTTCTTGCGGGGAATGCCGCGGAAGCCTGCACGCGTGTGGTCTACCATGGCGTTGACGGGCGCAGTCTGACGGGTCGGACCTTCGACTGGCGGGATCAGATCACGAGCAATCTATGGGTCTTTCCGCGGGACATGACGCGGCATGGCGCGGCCGGCCCGCGCTCGGTCGAATGGACCGCCCGCTACGGCAGCCTCGTCGTCTCGGGATACGACATCTCGACCGTGGACGGGATGAATGAAGCGGGCCTCGTCGCCAATCTGCTCTGGCAGGTGAACGCAGAGTATCCCGAGGACGACGGGAAGACGCCGCGCATCTCGCTCTCGATCTGGGCGCAGTATTTCCTCGATCAGTTCGCGACGGTGACGGAAGCGGTCGAGCATGTCAGACGGACGCCGCTGCTGGCGGCCACCGGCGAGGTCCCAGGCCAACCCGGCCGGATGACCACCGTGCACCTGTCGCTGTCGGATGCCACCGGCGACAGCGCGATCCTCGAATGGATCGACGGGAAGTTGATGATCCACCACAGCCGCGACTACCAGGTGATGACCAACGAACCCCGCTTCGAGGATCAGCTCGCGATCACGCGCTACTGGAACCGGGTGCCGGGCACCGTGTTTCTTCCGGGCACCAGCCGCGCCGAGGACCGCTTCGCCCGGGCAAGCTTTCTGATCAACGCCATCCCCAAGACCGACGACGCGCGCGAGGCGGCCGCAGGCGTGTTCAGCGTCATCCGCAACGTCTCAGCCCCCTGGGGAATTTCGATCGACGATCAGCCGAACCTCTCGACCACCCGCTGGCGCATCCTGGCGGATCACAAGGACCGGCTCTACTATTTTGAATCGGTCTACGCCCCGAACGTGTTCTGGATCGACCTCAAGCGGATCGACTTTTCGAGCGAAGGTGGCGTGCGCAAGCTCGATCTGGGGAAGGATCAGCGCAATATCTTCAGCGGCGAGGTCTCGGGTTCGTTCGTTGCGGCCGAGCCCTTCGCCTTCGAGCCCGTCGATTGAACGAGATGGGCTCCGCGAGGTCATCGGGATCGGCGCGCCGTGTTGGCATGGGCCAATTTGCGGCGCTCGCCAGCTCGGTCGAAGGGGTCCTGCTTTCGCGGCGATACGCCCGACGTCGAGCGCACACTCTTGAGCATCAAGACATCGCCTGAGCATCAAGACATCGACGCCAAAGTGCCGAAGAGCTGACCCTGCCCTGGCGAGCGATCGGGCAACACCGGGTGTTGACGCCGTCGGCGTGGACGCTCAGTGCTCGCCTTCCAGGATTTCGAACGACCGCATTCGATGCAGTTGCGAGATAAGAGCCAGCAGCTCCTCCGGCGGCTCGGTGTCGCTAGGCCCTTTCCATCGAATCTCGAACGTCGCGAGGCGGCGCCCGTCACTGGTCTCCGCTTGCCGCAGCAATCGATGGTCGCAGCGCTTCAACAGAGTTTGCAGGCTGTGCGCCGCGGCGGGATCCTCCACTTCCGCCGCACCCGCGATTTCGACGACGAGCTTCGCACGACGCGTGCGCGGGACATGCAGATCGACGAGCTTCAGACCCCAGAGCGTAGCCAGCCCGAGCAGAGTGGCCGTGGATCCCAGCATGAGTTGGCCGCCCCCCATGCAGAGACCAATGACGGTCACGATCCAAAGCGTGGCGGCGGTGGTCACGCCCTTCACCATCACTCCCCTGCGCAGAATGGCGCCGCCTCCGATAAAGCCGACGCCGGTCAGGATGCCGAGCGGCAACCGCATGAGGTCCATCACGGCGAACGACTCTGCCGTCTTGCCCGTCATCGACAGCAGGAGGTTGGCTTGAATCATCGAAACCGAAGCGGCGAGGCCGACGAGAATGGTCGTGCGCAAGCCTGCCGCGTGGCCGCGCGTTTCGCGATCGAAACCGATCAGGCCGGCAGCCACGATGGTAAAAATCAGACGAAGGGCAATATCCCAGAGTGTCGGATAAAGAGGCATGCTCGTCTAACGCACGGCAGCCGGATGCTGTTGCGCTCACTCGCTTCGAAAGGAATCGGGGTTGATGTCCGCCGTGAGATTGAGGCCGGAGCGTTTCGCTGGGATACGAACGCTGAGGCCGAACGGCGTCGCCATAAAGCTCGTAACGTCCGATAGAGCGATCGAGAATCGAAGCTGGCTCAGCCGGTTCGAGCTTTATAGCCGGCCCGATCCATGAGACCCCGGCGCAGACACTCGACAGTCGGCTTACAAATGATGGATCGCCCGGAACCATAACGGACGTCTGTCGTTAACGACGCCAAATGCCGCACGCCGTGCCGGAGGCGTCGATGTCTGCTTATCGTCTTGCGCTCCCCCTCGCGCTTCTGTTGCTGTCAGCTTCGGCCCGCACCCGAGCCGATCCGCTGCCCAACCCGCCCACGCCCCAGTCCACGCCCCAGTCCACGTCGCAGCCGGCCCCGGCCGCCCCGGCGTTCGCGGCGCCCGCGCAGTCGGAGTGGTCGATACCGGGAGCCAATACCGGCCTCACGCGCTACAGCGAGCTCTCCGAGATCACCACGCAGAACGCGCACAATCTGAAGGTCGCCTACACGTTCTCGATGGGGGTCAATCGCGGACAGGAATCGGCGCCTCTCGTGGTCGGCGGCACGCTGTTTGTCGTGTCGCCCTATCCGAATACGCTCTACGCGCTCGATCTCGGGCAGCCCGGCGCGCCTCTTAAATGGCGGTTCGATCCGGAGCCGGAGCCCGCTTCGCAAGGCGTCGCCTGCTGCGATGTGGTCAACCGCGGGCCGGCCTATGCCAACGGCAAGGTCTTCTTCAACACGCTCGACGGCGACACGGTGGCCGTCGATGCCGAGACCGGCAAGCAGGTCTGGCGCACGAAGCTCGGAGATATCCGGCTCGGCGAAACGATCACCATGGCGCCGCTGCCGGCCAAGGACAAACTGATTGTTGGCAACTCGGGTGGAGAGATGGGCGTGCGCGGCTGGGCGGCCGCTCTCGATCAGGCAACAGGCCGCGTCGTCTGGAAAGCCAATAACACCGGGCCAGACAAGGACGTGCTGATCGGGCCTGAGTTCAAGCCGTTCTATCCTCAGTACAAGGGCAAGGATCTCGGCGTCTCCACGTGGCCGGCGGACATGTGGCAACACGGCGGCGGATCGGTGTGGGGCTGGGTCTCCTACGATCCCGATCTCAATCTCGTCTATTACGGGGTCGCCAACCCGGGCCCGTGGAATTCTTCGATGCGTCCCGGCGACAATTTGTGGACGGCCGGCATCTTCGCACGCGACCTCGATACCGGCGCGGCACGCTGGTTCTACCAATGGAGCCCGCACGACGTTTCCGATTACGACGGCGTCAACGAGAACGTGCTGGTCGATCTCACATGGAACGGGGAGCCCCGAAAGGCGCTCGTCCATCCCGACCGCAACGGCTATCTCTACGTGCTCGACCGCATCAGCGGAGAGGTGCTCTCGGCGAAGCCGTACGCACCCATCACCTCCACCAAGGGCGTCGACCTCGCGAGCGGGCGTCTCATTTACAACGACGCCAAGCGGCCCGAGCCGGGAAAGACGATCACGGACATCTGCCCTGCCGCGCCCGGCGCCAAGGACTGGCAGCCGTCGGCATTCTCGCACAAGACCGGACTTCTCTATGTCCCGCACAACAACCTGTGCATGGACCTGACGGAGGTCGAGGTCGGCTACATAGCCGGAACGCCCTATGTCGGCGCTGACGTAAAAATGAAAGCGGGCCCCGGTGACGGGCACCGCGGCGAGTTCATGGCCTGGGACATCGCCAAGGGAAAGAAGGTGTGGTCCCTCAACGAGCGCTTTCCGGTCTGGAGCGGCGCTCTGGCGACCGCCGGAAACGTGGTGTTCTACGGAACCATGGATGGCTGGTTCAAGGCTGTCGACGCGGCGAACGGAAATCCTCTTTGGCAGTTCAAGACGTCGTCCGGGATCATCGGCCAGCCGACGACCTGGAAAGGCCCCGACGGAAAACAGTATGTGGCGATCCTGTCCGGCGTCGGCGGCTGGTCGGGCGCGATCGTCGCGGGCGATCTCGACAAGCGCGACGGCACAGCAGCACTCGGCTTCGTCAATGCCATGACGGATGATCTGCCCGACGTCACGACCAAGGGAGGGACGCTCTATGTCTTTTCCCTGGATTAGGATGCTCGCTGCGACGCTGGTCACGTGTGCGCTGCCGGCCGCCGCGGCCAAGGCACGCGAGCTGCGCGTCTGCGCCGATCCCAACAACTTGCCGTTCTCGAACAAGGCCGGCGAAGGCTTCGAGAACCGTATCGCGGCGATTATCGCCAATGAGCTGAAGGCCGATCTCACGTTCGCCTGGGCGCCGCAGTGGCGCGGCTTCGTGCGCAAGACGCTCAATGCCGGCCTTTGCGACGTCGTGCCGGGGGTGCCAGCCGGGCTCGAGCGCCTCCGCACGACAAAGCCCTATTACGTATCGACCTATGCCGCGGTGCAACGTGCCTCCGTGCCCGCGATCGGCTCATTCGATGACGCCGGCCTTAAGAGCGCGCGCATCGGCGTGCAGCTCGTCGGGGATGATGCCGCCAACACGCCGCCCATGGATGCACTCGCGCGACGCGGATTGGTCGACAACGTCAAAGGCTTCATGGTCTACGGCGACGGATCGCATGCCGCCCCGCTCGAGCCGATCATGTCGGCGGTTGCCGAAGGTGATGTCGACGTGGCGTTCGTGTGGGGGCCGGTGGCAGGCTACTATGCTGTGCGCGAGGCCAGGCCGTTGCGCGTCACTCCGATGCCCGCCGATGCGGACCTGCGTCTCGCGTTCCCCATCGCCATGGGCGTGCGCAAGGACGATGCCGCGCTCGCAACCGAGATCGACGGCGCCCTGGCCGCCAGGCGCGCCGAGATCAATGCGGTTCTCGACGACTACGGCGTGCCGCGGCTGAACCTCGACACATGGAATGCGAGGTTTGCGCCATGACCGTTTCCAAGCTTTTTCTCCTCAGCCTGCTTCCCCTGACGCTCGCCGCTTGCGATCAGGCCGACCGTACGACCGCGAAGGCAGCGAAACCGGCGTCCACGGCCGATCAAACCGCAACGAACGTCCCTCCCGAGATCGCGCTCGTTCCGCTGGCCCCTGGCGGCAAGGCGCCGCCCGTTCGGATCTCCAACGAGGCGAAGCAGATCCCGAACGACCCCGAGCAGATCGCGGCCGGCAAGCAGCTGTTCATGGCCATGAACTGCGTCGGGTGTCACTTCCATGGCGGCGGTGGCATGGGCCCGCCGCTCATGGACAGCAAATGGATCTACGGCTCGAGTTTCGACAACATCGTCGCCACGATCCGCGAGGGGCGCCCCAACGGCATGCCGTCATTCCGCGGCTTCCTGCCCGACGAGCAGATCTGGCAGCTCGCCGCCTACGTCAAAAGCCTTTCGGCGAATGCGGACAGGGAGACGCCCCCCTCCCCCCACTAGGATCGCTGGCCACTAGGATCGCAGGCCCACTAGGATTGCATGAATGCGCGCGCGCCGTCCCGAGCTCGCTTTTTTCGCCGGTGTTCTCTGTTTGGCGCCAGAGACCGCAGTCTCCGCCGCGCCGCCTCTCAATTATCTCGAATCCTTCGGTGCGCGCGCCGATCCGGTGCGCACGCTGACCTGGGCGCTGCTGATCGTCTCGATCGTCGTCGTCGTTGCGATCACCGGGCTTGTCCTGTGGGGCAGCTTGCGCCGTGGGTCTGACGAAACGCCGGCCATCAGCCGTCCGGGCAACGGATTGAATATCATCGTCGCCGGCCTCATCGTCACCGTGATCACTTTGCTCGGGAGCGTCGCCTGGACGATGGTGGTGCTGGCCAGGGTGGCGACCCCACCCTCCGATCCCGAGCTGACCCTGGAGATCAACGCGCGGCAGTGGTGGTGGCAGGTGCGCTACACGAGCGATACGCCGAGCCGCAACTTCGTCACTGCCAATGAAATTCACATTCCCGTCGGTGAGCCCGTACGCGTCCGGCTGAGCTCCAGCGACGTCATTCATTCATTCTGGGTGCCTGCCCTTTCGGGCAAGACCGATGTCGTGCCGGGACAGGTGAATGCGACCTGGATCGAGGCCGACAAGCCCGGCGTCTATCTCGGCCAATGCGCCGAGTTCTGCGGCACGCAGCACGCACGGATGGGACTGCGCGTCGTGGCCGAGCCGCGCGACAAATTCAATGCGTGGCTCGCAGATCAGATCGCCCCGGCGCCACAGCCGCAGGACAAGGTCGCGGCCGCCGGCGAGACGACGTTCGGGCGCCGGTGCGCTGCATGCCATGCCGTGCGCGGCACCCGTGCGGGGGGAACGTTCGGTCCCGACCTCTCGCACCTCGCGGGGCGCGCGACGCTGGCCGCGGGCACGGTTCCGAACACGCCGGGCTATCTCTCGGCCTGGATCGCCGACCCACAGCACATCAAGCCTGGAACACGCATGCCGACCGTCCCGCTGACGGGCTCCGAGCTCGAGCAGGTGCGCGCCTACCTCGCCACGCAACAGTAGGAGTTGATTTGCATGGCAAATGCTATCGACGGCCGCCGGGTTGTTGTGACAGACGCCGACGACGGACAACTCTCCCGAGAGCTTGAGCGCCTGTGGGCGACGCCGCCGGGGCTCGTCGGCTGGCTTTCGACCGTCGACCACAAGGAAATCGGCAAGCGCTACATCGTGACGGCGATGCTGTTCCTGCTGGCCGGCGGTGTCGAAGCGCTGATCATGCGCATCCAGCTCGCCCGGCCGGACCAGCAGGTCCTGACGCCGGAGCACTACAATATGCTTTTCACCATGCACGGGGCATCGCTGATCTTCTGGTACGCCTCGCCCATTCTCTCGGGCTTCAGCAACTATCTTTGGCCGCTGCTGCTCGGATCGCGGGATATGGCCTTCCCCCGGCTCAATGCGCTTTCGTACTGGATCTATCTGTTCTCGGGCTTGATGCTTTACGCGGGCTTCGCGATCGGCATCGCGCCGAACACCGGATGGTTCGACTACGTGCCGGCGGCTGCGCGGGAGTTCAATCCGGGCCTGGGCATCGACCTCTACGGCTTGGCGCTGATCCTGCTCGGCATCTCGACCACGGTCGGCGCCATCAACTTCATCGTCACGTTCCTGCGCATGCGGGCGCCCGGCATGTCGCTCAACCGCGTGCCGATCCTGCTCTGGAGCACGCTCACCGCCTCGGTCGGAAATCTCCTCGCGGTGCCGGCGGTCAGCCTCGCTTTCCTTCTGCTCTGGTTCGACCGTCGTTTCGGCACGCATTTTTACGACGTGTCAGCGGGTGGACAGCCGCTCCTGTGGCAGCATCTGTTCTGGATGTTCGGGCATCCCTGGGTCTATGCCATCGTGCTCCCGGCGATGGGGATGGTCTCGGATGCGCTACCCGTGTTCTGCGGTCGCCCGCTGGTCGGCTATACGATCGTCGCCCTGGCGACGGTGCTGACGATGGTGCTCGGCTTTGGCGTATGGGTGCATCACATGTTCGCCACCGGCCTGCCGATGCTCGGCTTATCGTTTTTCAGCGTTGCCTCGTTCGTGATCGTCATCCCGAGCGCCGTTGCCGTCTTCGCCTGGATCGCAACCATCCTCACCGGGCGCCCGCACACGACAGTGCCGTTCCTCTACTTCGCCGGCTTCATCGTCATGTTCGTCATCGGCGGGGTGTCGGGGTTCATGACCGCATCGGTCCCGGTCGACTGGCAGCTCACCGACACCTACTTCATCGTCGCTCATATCCACTACGTGCTGATCGGCATCAATGTGTTCCCCGTGCTCGGCGCCCTCACGTTCTGGTTCCCGAAGATGACGGGGCGACTGCTCGATGACCGGCTCGGCCGGTGGGCCTTCTGGCTGATCTTCGTCGGCTTCAATGCGGCTTTCCTGCCCATGCATCTGACCGGCCTCTACGGCATGCCGCGCCGCGTCTACACGTACAGCTCGCATTTCGGTTGGGATACGCTGAACCTCATCACCACGATTGGCGCGTTCGTGCTGGCGATCGGCATCGGCCTTTTCCTCATCAATATCGCCCGCAGCTTGAGGCACGGTGCGCGCGCTGGCCCCAATCCCTGGAACGCGCCGACGCTGGAATGGTCCGTTCCCTCTCCGCCGCCGCCTTATAACTTCGTGGTCATTCCAACGGTCGCGAGCCGCCATCCGTTGTGGGAATCCGAGCTCGACGAGACCGAGCAGCGCTCGGTCATCCACACCGGCATGGCGCTCGGCAAGGGGCGGGAGACCTTGGCCACGACCCCGGTTGATGCCGAGCCGGATCTCATTCTCAAGATGCCCGACGACAGCCTGGCCCCCCTCGTGCTCGCGCTGGCCCTCACAGCGCTTTTCGTTGCGCTGCTCGGGAGCGCCTGGTGGACCGCGGCCATTGCGGCCGCGGTGTGTGCTGTAACCATCGTCGCATGGCTGTGGCCGCACCGACGCCTCGCACAAGTCGCGGAGGCCGCCCATGGGTGAAGCCATCGTCGCCCGGCCCCAAACTTTGCCGGTCGGCCCCCTGGGGCGTCGTGCGTCCGGCTGGTGGGGAATGCTTTGCGCCATCGCGAGCGAAAGCGCGGTCTTCATCTACCTCCTGTTCACTTACGCTTACCTCGCCGTCCAGCCGCAGGCCGTGTGGTTGCCGGACGGTCCGCCATCTTTCATGCTCGCGCTGCCCAACACGATCGTCCTGTTGACGAGCAGCTTCGTGCTTGCGTGGGGCGAGCGGCGCCTCAAGGCGGGCGCCGCGCGCCAGGCCTTACTCGCGTTGCTGATCACCATCGGCCTGGGAACGCTTTTCGTCGCCATCCAATTGGTGGAGTGGCACAACAAGACGTTCGGCATCACGACGAGCCTGTACGGTTCGCTCTATTTCACGATCACTGGCTTCCATATGGCGCATGTCGCCGTCGGATTGCTGATGCTGGCGACGCTCGCCGTGTGGACGGGACAAGGCGCCTTCGATGAGCGCCGCAACGCACCGGTCTCCATCGGCGCCGTCTATTGGCACTTCGTCGACCTGGTCTGGCTGGCCTTGTTCTTCACTTTCTACATCTCGCCGCATCTGGTCTGAGCTCCTATGACGCCACACACCGACATCGCAGGCGCCGCCCATCCCGCACCTCACCGCGGGCGGGCGAGCGCGCAGGCTCTCGCCTATGCGCTGGCGGGCGCACCCGCCGCCTGGTTCCTTCATCTCCTGGTCAACTATGGCCTGGCCAGCCAGGCTTGCAGGGCCGGGGCCGCGCCCCCGTCCTGGAGCACGATTGTCATCGTCGATCTCGTCGCCCTCGCGGTGGCGGCTGGAGTCGGCTTCGTGGCCTACGGGCTGTTCCACCGCACGCGAGCCGAAAAGGAGGGGAATGCGCGTGAGCTCGTCGAGACCGGCGAGGGGCGCACGCGGTTCCTGGCCATCTGCGGCCTTCTCGCCAGCGCTCTCTTCGCACTCGCCATCGTCGCCGACCTCGCCGGACCGTTCATGGAGCTGCCATGCGCTTAGGTGGTGCCGCTCTCGTGCTGATGGTCTTTGGGAATGCGGCCTTCGCACATGCCCTCGATGCGGACGGCGCTCAGGGGTCATCCTCGGCGCCGCTCTTGCTCGCCCTTCTGATTGTCGCGACGTGCCTGCTCTATGCGGTCGGCCTCGCGCATATCCGCCGCCAAGCCGGTCTACGCGTCGTTGCGCGCGGGCAGTCGCTGACCTTCGGGATCGCCATGGCCGTGCTCGTGCTGATCCTGCTCTCGCCCCTCGATGACTATGCCGACGCGCTATTCTCGCTGCATATGCTCCAGCATCTCGTGCTGACGCTCGCCGTGCCGCCGCTCCTGGTCTGGAGCCGACCGGCACTGGTCATGCTGTGGGGCTTTCCGCGCCCCCTGCGCAAGACCGTCGGCATCGCCTGGCGGCGGGCCGGCTTCGACGGCTTCACGGCGCGCCTCATGCATCCGGTGATTGTCGGGTTGCTTTTCTCGGCCTCGTTCGTCTTCTGGCATCTGCCGCAGCCTTATACGTGGGCACTTGGCAACGCGTGGGCGCACGCGCTCGAGCATGCGACGCTGTTCGTCACGGCGCTCATGTTCTGGAGCCTTGTCATCGAGCCATCCGGGCATCGGCGCATGGGCCTTGCAGCGACGATGGTGCTCGTCACCGGCACGGCCCTCGCCAGCGGCTTTCCGGGTGCGCTGATGCTCTTCTCGGCGAACCCGCTCTATCCGGTGCACGAGGCGAGCGCCGCGCAATGGGGCCTCACCCTGCTCGAAGACCAACAGCTCGCCGGCCTCATCATGTGGGTCCCCGTCGGCCTCCTTTATCTGGCGCCCATCGTCTGGCTATTCGCCAAGCTTATGGACGAGCACGGACGCCGGGCCTCACTTGCCTCCTCCGGTCTCGTCCTGCTTCTTGCGCTGCCGCTCCTGCTCGGCGCCTGCACGAATGCGACCTCCGGCAACGCCGCGGGCAATGCCCATGACCAGGCCAAAGCGCTGATGACGCGATTTGGCTGTGGAGCCTGCCACGAGATCCCGGGTGTCGTCGGTGCGGACGGCCGCGTCGGCCCGCCGCTCGCCGGGATTGCAGACCGCCGCTATATCGCTGGTGCGCTTCCCAACACGACGGAAAACATGGAGCAATGGCTGCGTGATCCGCAGGCGGTCGTCGCCGGCAACGCGATGCCGAGCACAGGGGCCACGCCGGAAGAGGCGCAGGTGATGGCCGCTTATCTCGCCACACTGCATCGATGAACCCGCGAGGATTTTGCTGCGCCGCTTAAAAGGGCAATGCGAGGCGGGATCAGACGAAACGGAAACGTGTCCCTCGACATCGCGCGCATCGCCCGAGACGGCGCGCGGGGGCTCGACCGCGCCGCGGCCAGCGCTTCAAGGGAAAACCCTCGCTGGCCGGTCGGTTAGCTCACTTTGATTGCTGGAAAACTGCGACTGCCCGGCCCAGAAGGTCGTCCAGATCATTGCTGAGGTCGGCGACCTGGAAGATGATGGCGGCCAGCCTCTCTCGGCGTGGATCCGGCAACCCGATTTGGAGTATCTTGCAGGCACGGTCATAGACGAGCTGCAATCGGGCAAGTTCGGTCTCGTCATAGGACCGGGACAGCCTTACGCGGGAGATGTATGTCACAAGACGCGACATCTCTCCACTTTACTCCCCGTCAAGCGGTTTGTCCGAACAAAGAATACTGCAAGTGTCCTACGTGAGCGCGGCGCCGACCCAGCAGTCCTTGTTCGAATGCCAAGAGCAACGACTTGACCCAGGCGAACGCGTCGGCTTCCTCAAACCCGGCTTCGGTGCCCTGAAAGCAATTTTCGCCACGGAGGCTCTGGCTTCGAAGCCAACAGGAAGCCCCTGCCAGACTCTTCCGCGCAAAATGAGGCATCAGCATCCGTCACGCCTCGCGAGGGGCAGCCGTGGTTTTCCCGGCCGTCTTCCTGTTCCGTTGAACGACGGAAATAGGTGTGTCTCGCCGACGCCACGGGGGTCAGGTTTGTTGCAACTTTCCAACGGATTAGCCGTTGGGATGGCGCGTTTGGAGAGACCAAGCTCGCACTCCGGCCCAAGCCCGATGGGCTCAGGAGCAAAGCGACCCGCGGCTTGGGCGAAGCCAAGCTCCGCTTGGACTGCCGCTCCCTTGTGGAGCGTCTTTGGCGCGAGAGCAAAAAATGGCGGAGACGAGGGGATTCGAACCCCTGATACCCTTTAGGGGGTATAACGATTTAGCAAACCGCCGCCTTCAGCCTCTCGGCCACGTCTCCGGCGCGCGCGAAGCACCCGTATAGATGCGGCCCCTTCCGTTGGCAAGCATCCCCCGTCCAGCCCTTTTGCGGCCTTATCGCCGCGATTTTCACGGCCGCCTCATTGTTTGACCCAAGTCCTGCGATAAGGGGCCGTTCGGCTTTCACGAGGGCGCTCAAGATCGCGCGCCGCGCCGGAGGATTGGATGTCGAACCGCGGACGTATCGCTGCCGGCGCCGGGCTTGTTGCCCTGGCCCTTCCCAACGCGGCCGCAGCCCTCGAATATTGCGTCACGTGCGAGGATCCTCCCGCGATGTACCGCTGCGTCATCGACGGCTCCGCGGATGGCCCCGGCAAGGATCCGACTGCTTCGCTTCACTGCATCTCGGAGATGGCCAGGCTCGGCAAGCACGCGACATGCGCCGTATCCCGCGCTGCCCCCTTCCCCTGCCCCGGCCTCACGACAATCGTCGATCAACCCAAGGCCTTTCCATCCGCCGCAGAGACCGAGCCGCCGGCCGCGCACGACGGGGCCGCCGCACCAGCGGCGTCCGAGCCGCATCCATCCCCCGAAAACAAGCCCGCGAAGGTGCCCCACACCGTCGAGGAGCTTGCCGGCCAGACGGTGAAGTCCTCCAAGGACGGGCTGGAGAAAGCCGGCAAGCAGATCGGCAATGCAGGCAGCGCGATCGGGAGTGCCGCATCCAAGACCTGGAACTGCCTGACGTCCCTGTTCACCTCTTGCGACGGGAACGGCACCCCCACGGGCACGCCTCCGCCCGACCTCGAGTCTCCGTCTCCGCCCTGAGGTCACTGAGTCATGCCGGCAACGCTCCGACGATTATTGCTGAGGCCTCAGCTTCGCATCAGGCGAATCGCCTAGCCTCAGGCTCGCGGGGAATACGATTTCGCCTCGCGGGGTGCACCGGCTTTCGCCGTTCGTGCGCTTGTTGACTAGGTGCATGCGTCAGAGACTTGGGACAGGTGTCCTTGAGAACTCTGAGCCGATATGACCGATCAGCCGGTCGCCGAGCCTGGCGGAACGCGTGGCAGCCCCGGACGGAGCTGCCAGAGGGAGCGTTCCCGGGGCACGCATCGCACCACGATCGTCCGTCCAGGACCGCCGTGTCCACCCGAGCCCCGTCAGCACCGTCGTCGTCTCGCTTTGCCGTCCCTGGCGAAGGGAGAGGTGTGTCGCGGCTGTCGCCGGCCTTGACGCTAGGGGCTGGACCACGGCACCAACAGGAAGATGGAGTGCACTATGCTGAAGCACCTTCGTCAGTGGTCCATCGACGCGTCCCGACCACGGAGCGCCGCTCATGCCCATGAGCTTCGGCACGATCCCGATTGGAAATTCGTACTCCTCTGGCGGCTTAAATTTCATCCTCCAAGTCGAACTTGATTGAGCTTTGCCGGCAGGGCGTGCGAGCCCGAAGCCGGCCACGAAACAGAAAAGGCCGGTCCCTTGAGGGCCGGCCTTCATGTTTTCCGCTTCTTGTCCAGATGGCCGCGGCGTGGCTGCCTGTGCCGCCCTTACATCGGCAAGCGGGCGATCTGGTTTCCGAAATAGTTCTCGACCGCCGTCATGATCGAATCCGAGACCTTGTCGCGCCAGGCATCCGAGCTGAGCAGCGCCGCGTCCTTCTTGTTGGTGACATAGGCGAGCTCGATCAGAACCGAGGGGAACTGCGCCGTCTTGAGGACGCGGAACGCAGCCTGCTGGTCCGGCTTCGCGCGCATTTCCGTGCTGGTTCCCATGTACTCGATGACCGAGCGGGTGAAGATGCTGGTCCGCTCCTGGGTGGCATCCACCTCGCGCCCGGCGAGATCGGCGAGAATGCTCTTCACCGTCGAGATATCGGTCCCGAGACTGGCCTGCTTCATGGATTCGACCTCGTCCTTCGTCAGGACCACGCTCGAAACCTCGCCCTTGGCGGAGCGCTGCAACGCATTGGCGACGTTCTCGCGCAGCGAATAGATCGTTGCCCCCCGCGCCTTCGAGTTGCCGCTCGCATAGTCGGCATGAACCGCGATGAACAGATTGGCCTTGTGCCCTTCGGCGTAACTGACGCGCTTGTCGAGAGGAACGAACACATCCGTATCGCGCGTCATGAGCACCTTGTAGCGCCCCGTCTGCTCGAGCTTGTCGCGGAGCATCAGGCTGAACGCCAGCACCACGCTCTTCTCGACCACGCCGTTCTTCATGGCGCCCGAGTCGTCGCCCCCATGGCCGGGATCGATGACGATGATCGGTTTGAACGACCGGGCGGCAAGCTGGTCGGGACGCAGCGCCGGCCGCGGCAGCGGCGGCTGCACGTCAAAGGCACCGAGCGACGAAAGCCCCACCGTGGGGAGCGGCTTCTTGGCCGCGGTGTCCGCATGCGCCACGGGCATGATGTCGAGCGCCAGGCGGTGGCCCTTTCCATCCTCGGACGCAACGATGCTGGCCCCCTCGACCACGACCGGCCGGATGACCTCGATCACGACGCGCGACTTTCCAGGCCCCGAGCGTCCGGCATGAAAGGAGCGGACGAGACCGACGGCGATGTTCTCCTCGGGCTGCGGCGGAAGCCGGAGAGCCGTTTCGGAAATATCGACGATCACGCGGTTCGGGTGGGAGAGCGAGAACACGCGGAACTCAACCCGCTTGGGAAGGCCGATCAGAAAGCGGGTGTGGGTGACGTCGCCGCCGAGCGTAGCGGAGGGCGCTACGGGGGCGTTGATCTTTGTCGCGCCGCGGACCGACCCTGTCGTCTTGACCGGGGCTTTCCTGGCCGTCTCCTTGGACGGGGCGGGTTTTGCAGCCGGCACGGAATCGCTCTCCGCCGCCGTTACGGCGAACGGAAGCGCAAGCGCGCACAGCACGCAGCTAAGTTGCAGCGCAAAGCGCTGCAAATGGCCAATCGTCATCGTTGTGTGACCCCCGTCTACGCAACACTGTCCTTGGCGGGACGGTCAATTAAGTAACCGTAAATAATGGCGTTTTGCAGGACGCCATCGGGCAATGTTATGGAACGGTAAAGGTTAAGGACCCGCTAACGTCCTGCTGCGGACGAATCAAATTCTGGATTAAATATCAATAATATCAATCACATATCAAACGAGATTAAGAAACGGAGAATGGTTACTTTTGTGTTGCCGGCGCTCCCCAGCGGGCGAGCGCGGCGCCATCCGTTTCCCGGGCATCGACCCAGGCCTCGGCCCCGTCCGCAAACGATTCTTTCTTCCAGAACGGCGCGCGCGACTTGAGATAGTCCATCAGGAACTCGGCGGCCGCGAACGCCGCCTGCCGGTGCGGAGACAGCGTCACGACGAGCACGATGGGATCACCGGGCTTGAGCTCCCCGTAGCGGTGCACGACGAGCGACCCCGTAAGCTCGAAGCGGTCCTGCGCCTCGGCCTCGATGCGGTTGAGCTCCGCCTCCGTCATCCCGGGATAATGCTCGAGCGTCAGCGAGGAGAGCACCCGCCCGCCGGCCTCGCCCCGCACGAGACCGGTAAAGGTCACGACGCCGCCCACGTCCGCGCGTCCCGCAACGAGCGCGGCAACCTCGGCGGCCGCATCGAAGGTCTCGCGCTGAACCCGCACGGACATGGGGCGCGTCTCCCTGGCTCATCCGCCCGTGACGGGCGGGAAAAACGCGATCTCGCGCGCCCCCGCGAGCGAGGCGCCGGGCTTCACGTGCACATGATCGAGCGCGGCGCGCACGACACCGGGCCGTGCGAATGCTGCCTGATACTCGGGCCCGCGGGCAGCGAGCCAGTCCACGAGATCGCCCACCGTCGCAACGCCGGCCGGCACCTCCACGGCCTCCTCCGCCCGGCCCACCTTCTCGCGCACCCACGCGAAATAGCGGACCGTCATTCTCTGCCCGACCGCCCCCGCGGGGGTCTTTTCCTTCGTCGTCACATGCGGCACGGCTCTCATCCTTCCATGGCGTGGCGGATCCCAGCCTTGAGATAGTCATAGCCGGTCCAAAGCGTAAGCACCGCCGCCAGCCAGAGAAGCCCGATGCCGACGGCCGTGATCCCGGGGACGATCCGGTCGCCCGCCGGGCCCGCGATCAGGACCGCGAGCGCCACCATCTGCGCGGCCGTCTTCCATTTCGCGAGCGCGGTCACATGCACGGTCACCTTGAGCCCGGCCAGGAACTCCCGCAGGCCCGACACCAGGATCTCGCGGCACAGGATGACGATGGCCGCCCACATCGACACGCCGTCGATGGTCCTGTCGTGGACCAGCATGATCAGCGCCGCGCCGACGATCAGCTTGTCCGCGATCGGATCGAGCATGCGCCCGAGCGTCGACTGCTGCTCGAGGCGGCGCGCCAGATAGCCGTCGAGCCAGTCCGTGATGGCCGCCGCGACGAACAGCCAGAACGCCGCCCACCGGCCCGCATCGCCCTCGATCAGCAGGAGGCACGCGACGAGCGCCGGAACGGCCGCGATCCGCGCATACGTGAGCACGTTTGGCAGACTGATCGCGTGTGGCCGGGTCGAGATGGGCGGATCCATGATCTCTAGGTAACACCACTGCCGCTTACACCAGTCAATGGGGTACCTGGACGACGCTCAGGAGAAGCGGCAAGGCATGGGTCCAAGGGCCTATGCCAAAACGGGAATCGGGCTTGTCCACAGGCAAAATATAGGGCATGAGGAAGAAAAGCCCCGGCAACACGTTGTCGTTCCGGAAGCGTCAAGCAGCCGACCTTTGTATTGCGTCGCCGGTTGCTCGTCGGCAGCGCTCGGAATGTAGCCGCGTATCAGGGATCCGAGCGCACGCGGAGCGGAGTTGGAGCCCCAAAGCTCCTGCTCCGCTCTTTTCGTTTGAGGCGGGCGTCTTGACGTGCGGACGCGCCGGCCGGACGCAATGCGGCGCACACGAACGGCGAACGCTTCGACGGCGAACGCTTCGACGACGAGCGCATCGCCGACATCGACGTCGCGGGCAGCAAGGCGCCGCGCCGCCCTCAGGCCCGCCGCTCGTGGAAGAAATCGTAAATCTTACGCGCCATCTCCGCGGAGATGCCGCTCACCGCCTGCAGGTCCTCCACGCCCGCCCGCGACACCGCCTTCGCGCTCCCGAAATGCTTGAGCAACGCGCGCTTGCGCGTCGGCCCGATGCCCGCGATCTCGTCGAGCGGATTGACGCCGAGCGCCTTGGCGCGCTTGGCCCGGTGCGTTCCGATGGCGAAGCGATGCGCCTCATCCCGAAGCCGCTGCACGAAATAGAGCACCGGATCGCGCGGCTCAAGCATGAACGACGGCCGCCCCGGCACGTGGAAATGCTCGCGTCCCGCGTCCCGGTCCGGTCCCTTGGCGACCCCGACCGCGGCGATATGGCCGAGCCCCAGCTCGGCCAGCACCTCGCGCGCGATCGTGAGCTGCCCCGCGCCGCCATCGACGAGCACGAGATCGGGCGCCTCCGGCAAGGCGTCGCCGATGGCCTCCGCCGCCTCGGCATCTGCCCCCACGCCCTCCTCTGCCGCCACGTGCTCCCACAGCGCCGCTTCCGGCGTCTCCCGCGGCGCCTCGGCCTCGCTCTCGGCGAGCCGCCGGAAGCGCCGCTCGAGCACCTCGCGCATCATCGCGTAGTCGTCGCCCGGCGTCAGCGCCGCCGAGCGGATGTTGAACTTGCGATAGGCGCTTTTGGCGAAGCCCTCCGGCCCCGCGACGATCATCGCCCCGACGGCATTCGTGCCCATGATGTGGCTGTTGTCGAACACGTCGACGCGCCGCGGCGGGCGGGCGAGCTCGAAACGCGCACCGAGCTGCGCGAGGAGCGTCTTCTGCGAGGAGGATTCGGCGAGCTTGCGCCCCAGCGCCTCGCGCGCGTTGGTGAGCGCGTGATCCACCACGCCGAGCTTGACGCCCCGTTGCGGCACGCGGATCTCGACCCTGCGCTCCGCCTTGATGCTGAGCGCCTCTCCGAGCAGCGCGCCGTTCGCGATGTCGTGCGAGAGCAGGATCAGCCGCGGCACCGGCTTGTCGTCGTAGAACTGCGCGACGAAGCTGTCGAGCACCTCCTCCGCCGGGAGCGACCGGTCCGCCTTCGGATAGTAGGCGCGGTTGCCCCAGTTCTGTCCGACGCGGAAGAAGAATACCTGGATGCAGGTCTGTCCGCCTTCCTGGAACGCGGCGAACACATCGGCCTCCTCGACGCCTTCCGGGTTGATCGCCTGCTCGGCCGTGACGTGCGCCAGCGCCCACAGCCGGTTGCGGAGCATTGCGGCACGCTCGAACTCGAGCTTCTCGGCCGCCTCCTCCATGAGCCGCTGGTACATCTCCCGGACCGACTGGCTCTCGCCCCTGAGGAAGCGGATCGCCTCCTCGACGAGCCGGCCATACTCTTCGAGGCCGATCTCGCCGGTGCACGGCGCCGAGCAGCGCTTGATCTGATAGAGCAGACACGGCCGCGTGCGGCTCTCGAACACCGCATCCGAGCACGAGCGCAGGAGGAACGCCCGCTCCAGCATGTTGATGGTGCGGTTGACGGCGCCCGCCGACGCAAACGGGCCGAAGTACTCGCCCTTGATGGTGCGCGCGCCGCGATGCTTGAGGATCTGCGGCGCGCCCTGGTCGCGCCGGATCAGGATGTAGGGAAACGACTTGTCGTCGCGTAGCGTGACGTTGAAGCGCGGGCGGAAACGTTTGATGAGGTTCGCTTCGAGCAGCAGCGCCTCCGCCTCCGTGCGCACCGTCACGAACTCCATGGCGGCCGTCGCCTGGATCATGCGCAGCGTCCGGTTCGGAAGCCCCGCGAGGCGCGTGTAGTTCTGCACGCGTGCCTTGAGATTGCGCGCCTTGCCCACATAGATGACGTCCCCGGCCGCATCGAGCATGCGGTAGACGCCGGGGCCCGAGGTCAATGTCTTGAGATAGCGGGCGATGACGTCGGGCCCGGTCACAGGTCCACAACTCGCAGACGGGCTCGCGGGCGGATGGCTCGTGGGCGGACCGCTCTCGGAGAGGCGCCTCTCGGGCGGCTCGCCGGCCGTCGCGGGAGCGAGCGGCCCTTCGGCCTTGTCGTCGGGCATGGGCATGGCCGGAACATTGGCGGCCCACGCGCGCCCGTCAAGCGTTGCGCCCGTGTCCCCGCCGCGTTTGCCACAAAACCGCCCAGGACATCCTGGCCCTTGGCCGGGCCAAGCCCATCGATGCGCATTCGATCACGAAGGCGCCGAGGCCCGGCCTTCGTCATTCCGGGGAGGCGGACATGAAACGACACCGCGCGCCGGGAGGGGCCGGCCCCATGCGTCTCCTGACGGCACTTCTTCTCGCGCTCCTCGCACTCGCCCCCGCGCTGGCCCCTGCGCTCGCCAAGGCCAAGGCCGGTCGCGAGCCCGCGCTCGAGTTCCGCAAGTCCGAGCACGTGCTGAAGTGGATCAACGAGTATCGAAAGGCGCCGGAACCGGACCAATTGCCCGAGGTCGTGCGCGCCATGGGCAACCTCGGCCTGTTCCGCGAGCTCGAGCAGGCGGGCGTCTACATCGGCTTTATCGCCGGCGTGCTCGGCGCCAATCCCGACCGCGCCGAGCTCATCGTTTCGCGCATCTTCCCGATGCCGCCCGAGGACCAGGTGGTGCTGATCCGCGCCATCGCCTATTCGGGCCTTCCCGACTGGAAAGGCCTGCTCGAGAAATTCGTCGAGCGCATGCCGGCGCGCGGCGTTCTGATCCGCAAATACCTTTACGGCGACGGCAAGACGCTGGCCGAGCTCCCGGTCGAGGACGGCGCCTACGTCATCGACGCGCTCTGGGGCTATTACTACGCGACCGGCGACCGGGAGCCGATCCGGCGCATCGTCGGCGCGCTCGCCCTCTCCGAGGACAGAAACGACGTCGAGAAGCTCACCATCGGCTCCATGGTCAAATGGACGCTCGCCACCAACGCCTCGCGCGAAAAGGACCTGCTCGACATCCTTTCGGAGGAGATGAACAGCCAGCCCGCCGTGGTGAGGAAGCCGCTGCGCGAGGTGATCGAGGCGGCCGAGACCTTCGAGACCGGAAAGATCCGCAAGGACGCCGTGGCGGCCATCGAGGAGCTCAAGACCAAGGGGTCGCAGAAGTCGCGTGACTTCGCCTGGTGGGGGCAGGTGGGCCAGACGGCGTTTGCGCTCGGCTGCGTCGGCGCCGCGGCCGGCGGCGTCGTGGTGGCCGGCATTCCGTGCGTCGTCGGCGGCGCCATCTCATCTGCCGCCCTCAAGTACCTCGCGCCTGCGCCCTAGCAAGCCTTGGGTCAAGCCGAGACTCGTTCCGACTTGGAGCAAACCGTCCCTTCCCCCTCACCCGGAAGCGATGTCCATGCGACGCGTGGCTCGGCGTCCATGCGAAGCATGGCTCCGCGTCCATGCGAAGCATGGCTCCGCGTCCATGCGAAGCATGGCTCCGCGTCCATGCGAAGCGTGGCTCCGCGTCCATGCGAAGCGTGGCTCCGCGTCCATGCGGAGCATGGCTCCGCCATGACACGGGGAGAGGTGAACGAGACGACACAGGCTTGCGTCCCTCTCCCCTGTGAGGAGAGGGACAGGGTGAGGGAGCACTGCACGGCTTCGATCCAAGTCGGAAAGAGTCTAGTCCGGGCAGAGCGCGCGCGCCCGGGCGATCGCATGGTCACGCGAGACGAAGGTGCCGAGCACCTCGCCCCCTTCCGGGCGTGAGGCGAGAAACGTCTGCGTCATGCTGGCCTCGAATCCGTCGAGCACCGAAACCGCGACGTAATGCACGTCCTCGCCCTCCGGCGCCTTGACGAGCACGGTCGTCTGGCCGCCGTAGCGCGCCGTCTCGATGACACAGCGGCCCGGTTTCACGCCGAGCCCCGAGGGCGGGGGATAGTCGGGCTTGCCCACGCTGCCGATCATAAAGCCGGCGACCGTCTTGCCGGACACCGCGCGCGGCGCCACACCCGCCGGACCGGACGTTTCGTCCGCCGGGCTTACAGCCGGCGCGGCGCTGTCGATCCGCGCCTCCGCCAGTCCGGCCGGCGGCGCGAACAGACGGAACGGCGCAGCCGGCGCCTCGGCGGCGGTCTCGGGCGCCGTCATCGTCGGCGCGGCCGCAACGGGCGCCGGCTGAGCGGCAGCGCGGACCGGCTTCGGAGCGGTCGTCTTTGCCTTTGCCGGTCGCGCGGCTTTCGCCGTTTTGGGGGTTGCGTCGGACGCCCCCTGCTCCCAGCTCGAGACGGCCTTGACGGGCGCGGCAATCTCCGCGGCCGTCGGCGGGCGCCGGCCCGCGTCCTGCCAGGGCAGCACCTCCGCGGCCTCGCCGGCGGCGGCGCGCCCCGTGCAGTACTCGGCGCGGAAGCGCTGCGCGACCCATTCGATGGAGCCGGCATATTTGCGGTCCGCCGCCCAGCGTCCCGCGAGGTCGGAAAAACGCACCGGCCGCTTGAGCTCATGCGACTTGGCGAGGATGTGCTCCTGCTTCAGCCGCGTGCGCGGCGCAACCGGCTCGGGAACCGTCTCGCCCGAGTAGACGACGAGATGCTGGATCTGCCCGAGCACGCCGGTCGAGACGTCGGGGAAGCTGTCGCCCGGCACGCCGCCGCCGGTCGTGCCGATTCCGGCGAAGTTGTTCTGCCGCGGATCGACGTCGCCCATGCGCCCGCTCGGCGCGCGATAGGTGAGGAAGTTGGTCTCGATCGCCATCTGGAAGAAGGCGTAGTCCCAGCGCACGCGCCACGCCTCGCCGTGCTGCCGGTAGTAGGAGGCGATCGTGCGGAAGCGCGGGTCGAGCTTGCCGTTGCGCTGCTTGAGGAACGCCATCAGCCGGTCGGGCGTGACGCAGCGGGGCACGCTGTTTTTTTCGGAGAGCCGGATCTCTGGGAGCGTCGGCGCGGCATGCGCGGCCCCGCATGCCGCAGCAAGGACCGCCACAAGCCCCGCGCCCCGGAGCGGACGCACCCGGCGCGAGCTGAAAGCCGTCATGATGCGTACGGGAGCCCACATCCCGCTCAGCCCTCGGGACACAGCTCGAACGCTTTTTCGAGCGCCTGCGTCTGGCTCGCGAACTCGCCGACCGACTGTCCGCCCTTGGCATAAGCGTTGATATAGGCCTCCGCCTCACGCTTCTCGGCGCCCTCATTCACGTCGAGCACGGTGTAGTTCGTCGTCTTGTCGGAGATGGCCTTGATGATGATGGCTTTCGAGCCGCCATAGCTCGCGGTCCACACGCGGCACGCGCCGGCTGCTTCCTTCTTCTCGGGCTTCTTGCTCGACTTCTTTTCGGGCTTGGCCTCGTTCGTCTTGCCGGCGCTGTTGAGCGTCCCCGGCAGCGCGGCAACCTCGATGGCTTTGCCGGACGCTTGCGCCGCCACGGACGCTTTGGCCGCGCCCTCGGCCGCCGGCGCGACCGGAGCATCGCTCGCAGGCGCCGCATTGATGAGCTTGACCGGAGGGCTCGCCGGAGCGGCCGCAGCGGCCTTGTCCTTTGTCTCCGCGGATGTCGCCGTAGCCGCGGCCGCAACCGCCGCCGCGCCCTTGACCGGCAGCGCGTCGTCCGGCCTTGAGGCTGCAGCCGCGCTCCCTGCCTTCGGCAGCGGCTCGACCCGCGGTTCGGAAGCCTGCGCGGATGCCTTGAGGGCCGCATCGACGCGGGCGGCGGCATCGGCCTTGCGGACCTGCGCCGGCGTGTCTCCGAGCGCCGCCATCAGCTCAGGTTGGGGATCGGGCTCCCGGCAGACGCCCTCAAAGAAGCGCGCAGCAATGGCCTCGATATCGGCCGCATAGCGCCGGCTCCCCGGCGCCCATTGCTTGGCAAGCTGGCTGAACGTGATGGAGCCGCCGAGGCTCCTCTGCCATTTCGTGAGCACGCCCCAGTCCTGGACGTTGCGGGTGCGCTCGGCCACGGGGTTCTCGACCCGCTCGCCGGAGTACATCACGAGATGCTCGAGATGCGCGCGCGCCCCCGTCGAGATGTCCTTGAAGCGCTCGCCGGACGCACCCTTTCCGGTCGCGCCGAGACCGGCGAAATTGTTCTGATCGGGTTTGACGTCGCCACCGTAAGTGAGAGACCCGGTCTCGAGCAGCATCTGGAAGAAGGCATAGTCCCAGCGCACATGCAGCGCCTCGCCATGGCGCATGTATTCGCCCGCCAGCCCCTCGTAACGGGGGTTGAGCTTCGGATTGCGCTGCTTGAGGTAGAGTGTCAGCCGGCCAGGCGTCGCGCAGTCCGCCACGCGGTTCGAGCCATCCGTCCGGATCGGCGGCAACTCGGCCGCGTCCGCCGCGGTCGCGATTAGCATGAGAGACGCGCAAACGGCAGCGCCGGAACGCGAGGACCTCCATCGCCAGGCCATGGGACACCCCAATCTTCTACGCGGCGCCAAGCCCGTGTTCCGCCCTCGACTCGCGATGATCGAAAAGCGGCCGTCACGCAAGAGAAGCGCGAATTCGACCTGGGTTGGCGCCCGACAAACCGAATAATGGATCTAGCGTCTTAAGCTTAAGAGCTGGTTTACTCCCCAACCGCCGACCCGACCCGAAGTCTACCCGTCGCCCAAGTTTGGGGCATCAGTGGGAGGATGAGGGGGAGGAATTGTGGCGGCCGGCCATGCGTTGGGCGTGCCCGCTCATCCTCCTGTCCACGTCAGATGCTGGCCGCCGTCGAGCGCGATCATCTGTCCCGTGAGCGATGGCGAGGCGAGGATGAAGCGGATCGCAGCCGCGATCTCCTCCGGGCTCGGCCCACGCCCGAGCAGAGTTGCATGCGCCTCGCGTGCGAACTCCTCATCGGTCTGGTGAATGCTCTTGAGCACCGGGCCCGGCCCGATGGCATTGACGCGAACGCGCGGCGCGAGCGCCTGGGCGAGCGTGCGCGTGGCCGTCCAGAGGCCGGCCTTGGAGATCGTGTAGGAGAAGAAGTCCGGCGTCAGCTTCCATACCCGCTGATCGATGATGTTGATCACGTTGCCGAAGCTCCCCTCCGGCAAATTTAAGAAGAGCGACTGCGCGAGGAAGACGGGCGCCTTGAGGTTGATGTCGAGGTGCGTATCCCAGGTGCCCGGCGTCGTGGTCGCCACGGTGTCCACCTGGAACTCGGACGCGTTGTTGATCAGGCAGACGGGCGCGCCGAGCGCGGCGCGGCAGTCGGGAATGAGGCGGGCGACATCGCCATCCGAGGCGAGATCGCCGGCCACCGCCGCGGCCGTTCCGCCGAGGGCGTGGATCTCCGAGACGAGCCTGGCCGCCTCCTCGGCGGAGCGGCGGTAATGCACGCAGACCTGCCATCCGGCGCGCGCCAGATCGAGCGCGATCGCCCGCCCGATGCGCCGCGCGCTTCCGGTGATGAGGACGGTCGGGGGCGAAACGCTGTCGGTCGGCATGGCGGGATCCTGTGACCGGCAGCGCAGAGGGCCGGAGTTCCTCAACTAGCGGAATTTACCGCCGCGAGCACGCTTCGGCAGAGCGGTGGGCCTGTGCAGGTCTTCGAGCAGGTCTCCCGCGGGACCCATAGGTTGCCTATGACACGTCGACTTCGAGTCCCCGGCCCAGCCAACACCCCTAAGGATTTACACGGACGAACCGGCGGAATTACCCGGTTCGATTTCGAGGATTGTTGCCAAATCCTTGATGATCTGCCGGTTTACGGGCAACACGGCATAAATATTGAACACACCTCGTTGCAGCTTCGCCACAGGTCCTGTGAAACACAGGGGAATGCGCGCTTACCGCTTGTTTGCGGCCCCCCGACAAGGTTTCCTGTCGTTATTGGATTCTTGAACACGTCGCCGGGAACTGTGCGTCGTCCCCGAGCAAGTCTGGGAGATCATTCACATGTACGACAACCTTCGTAAGGCGCGCAGCCTTATAGTATCGGCCGCCGCCCTCGGTTGCCTCGCATCCCCCGCCCTAGCTGAGGACCGGGAGTTCTCTTTCTCGGCCACGGCCACCGGCACCAGCGATTACATCTTCCGCGGCGTGAGCCAGACCGATGAAGGCCCCGCGGCCCAGCTTGGTCTCGATGCGACCTACGGCATCCTGTATGCCGGCATCTGGGGCTCCAACGTTGATAGCGATTTCGTGGGTGGCTCGTCCGCCGAGATCGATTTCTACGGCGGCATCCGGCCGGTGTGGGGTCCCGCGACCTTCGACTTCGGCGTTCTTTATTACGTCTATCCGGGCTCGACGAGTTCGCTACCGGGCGACAAGAACGTTTTCGAGCTCAAGGCCGGCGTCAGCGGCGACATCCTGCCCAAGCTGACGGCCACCGCCAACCTCTACTGGAGCCCCGAGGGCCAGTACGATAGCGGCGAGTATTTCGTTTACGAAGGCCTGCTCTCCTATGCGCTGCCTAAGGTCATGATCTTCGAGCCGCGCATCAGCGGCGCCCTCGGTCACGTCGACAACCAAGATTTCGATTATGACTACACGTATTGGAACGCGGGTCTGGCTCTGGGCGTCGAGAAGTTCACTTTCGACTTCCGCTATTGGGATACCGACGGCGACGGACACGATCTCTTCGGCGGCATCGCCGACGAGCGCTTCGTCTTCACGGCCAGCATCACGCTGCCCTGATCGGACCACGCATCCGTCACGCATTGAACGGGACCCCTCGCGGGTCCCGTTTCTTTTTGCGCCGGCAGCGCATCTTCATCGACCATGCGGGAGGCGCACCCCACGTACGTTGCGCCGGAGACACAAGCCGCAGGGGACATGGGGGACATCCCCCCTTTGCCCTTGTTTGCCCACCCTCTCTAAGCTTTGCTGCGGAGAGGAAGCGCCTCTCCTCGGGTGAGGGAGCGGGCACGGTTGGCGTAAGGAAGTAACCAATGGCGTCTCTCGGGCAAACGGTGCGCACGCTCATGGCCGGCGCAGCGCTTGTAAGCCTTACGGATCTCGCCCATGCCGACGACTACGGCACGATGTCCGAAGGGCGCAAGCTGGACCTCTCCGTCACCCTCGGCGCCACCAGCGATTACGTGTTCCGCGGCATCTCGCAGACCCTCGAGGATCCCGCCGCGCAGGGCTCCGTCGACCTGACCTACGGCATCTTCTATGCCGGCATCTGGGCTTCGAATGTCGATTTCGGCCCCGGCTCGCCCAATGCCGAGATCGACCTCTACGCCGGCCTCAGGCCCACCATTGGGCCCGGCCGGTTCTGGGGCCCGATCACGTTCGATTTCGGCGTCCTCTATTACGCTTACCCTGCGGCCAATGATTCCGGTGCCGAGCTCGACTTCGTCGAGCTGAAGGCCGGCTACAGCATGGAGTCCCCCTGGATCCGGGGGCTGACCAGCGGCACGACCCTCTACTGGTCGCCGGAGTACGGCGGCGAGGTGGGGGAGGTGTTCACGCTCGAAAGCGTCGCCTCCTACGCGCTGCCGCAGGTTGGCATTTTCAGCCCCTCGATCAGCGGCACCTGGGGCACCGTCTACGGCGACCGGAATGACGGCTTCTCCCCCGGCGGCACCCGCACCGAGGACTACCAGTATTGGAACGCGGGCCTGGCGCTCTCGGTCGAGAAGTTCACGTTCGATTTCCGCTACTGGGATAGCGACATCGACGTCGTGCCGGGTGGCGGCGGCCTCTGCACCAGCGCGGATCTTTGCGACGAGCGCTTCGTCTTCACCGCCAAGGTGACCTTGCCCTGAAACGACGGGCCATCCCGTAAGACGGGCCGCGACCGGCCCGGCGCTGCCCATCCCACCGACGCGCCGACACGCAACTGTCGCAGACGCGTCATCGCGCTGTCACCGAGCGCCGCTACGTTCTCTCCAGATGAATTCCGGACTGATCCTCTCGCCCCTCTCCTCGTAAGGGCACGCGGACGGCCTGCTCAGCCGGCCTGCTCGAGAGGACGGAGGAGGGACGCGCATCGCCCTCGTTGACGCGCGTCCGTCTTGCGGCCGCGGCTGGTGAAGGCCGGCAGCGGTAAGAGAGGCCAGCTTCGCCCATGTCGCCGGTGCCCCCCGCAACCGGCGACGAACGGCAAGGCTGGCCTCGTTGGTTATGGGCGGCCGCAGCCCGATTGTCCCCAGCTCTCGCCGCGAGGCGCTTGATCCGACCGCGGCACGCCCTACAAATCCGCCAGAGGCAGACACCGGGCACGCCGTGATTCTGACGATCGCCATCATGGTCGCTCTCACGATCGCCATTGCGGCCTATGGGCTTGCCCCGCGCATGGTCGGGACGCGCATCGTCTTCGAGCAGAGCCCCGACCCTCCGGCCCCCTTCGGCTACCGCATGGCGTGGCTCGCCGTGCGCACGCGCGACACCGATGCGCTGCTCGAGGAGCTGGGCGTCGTCGCGGCCGAGCCCTGCAACTGGAGATCCGGGATCGGCACCGTCTACGATGCGACGCTCGGCGACGACCACATCTTCGTGTCGCCCCCCGTCAACGGCTGGACGTTCGTCGTCGGGCTCGCCCTTCCCCATCCCATCGGCCGCTCCTTCGCCGACAAATGCACACCCCTTCTCGCGCGCCTCGGACGTCGCTTCGTCGAGGTGCAGTACTTCTTCGCCTATCCGCCGATCGACGTCTTTGCCTGGGCGCGCCTGCTCGAGGGCCGCGTGGTGCGCGCGTTCGCGATCACCGCGTCCGGCGTCGTCTGGAACCGGGGCCGCACGACCCGCGAGGAGCGCGCGCTCGGCCTCAAGCTGTTCGACTTTCGCGGCGTGCGCGGCCGCAAGGGCGATGCGGGCGGGGCGATGATCCTCTACCCCACGGAGGCGCACGTGCTGCGGCTCGCCGGACGCTGGAGCCTCGATCCGACCCGGCTCGATACGGCCGACCTGCCTGCAGGCGGCGTTGGCTACATCGCGCTCGCCCCCGCCGCCTGGCGCCCCGGGAGCGTAAGCAAGGCAGGCTGAGAGCCCGGCGCTCGGTCTCATTCGAAACTGGAAGCGCGGTTCCGCTCTAAGCCGCTGAGCGTCCGGCGATCTCCGCCATCTGGCTGGCGATCATCTGGTCCAGAAATCCCTCGAAGGGAACCGTGAACGCGATCTGCCCCTTGGGGTCGTTGGACCATTCGGAAAGCTTCTCGACAAAACCCTCCGGCAGCTCCGCCGCACGATCGCAAAGCTCCACCACGCTCGCGCAAAACGCGCCATCCGTCATCGGCAGGAACGGAATGGTGATCCTTTCGAGGCTGCCGTCCGCGTGACGCCGCGGCGCATGGATCGCGGCGCAGCAAACGATGCTGCGATTGTCGCCGAACGTCGCCACGGCGCCGATCAGCAGCCTGGACGCCTCGAAGCCCTTGGGGGCGCGGTAGGTCCAGCTCTGTCCCGCTGCAACATTCATAATCACACACTCCACGCGATGCTCGCGCCTACGATCATGAGCCCAAAGACCGTGTGCTGGTAGCCGCCGTTGAGGGCAGTTTTCAGGCAAGTGGTGGATAAAACGTTACATGCTGCGCGTACCAAAACCTAGAACATATTGTTTGCAAAGCGTCTTGCACGCATTGCCACACGCGCTGAAAAAGCCGCCGCGACAGCGAGCCCGTCAGTCGCGGAGGATGGGCGCCGTCGCGATAGGGATGCGATCCTCGCGACCCTGGAACAGATCCGCGGGCAGCTTCTGAGGTTCGCCATCGCAGGGCGCCGCGAGCGTGGCGCCCGTGCGCCGGTCGCGCGTCAGCCGCGTGCACGGCGCGGGGGACGCGTCCGCAACCTGGAGCCAGCGCGACCGCACCGCAGGCGGCGGAGCGGAAAACCCCGCCTGCCGCACCTGCAACGGCGGTCCCTCGGTGAGGACGACGTCCGACACAAAGCCCCAGAAGCCGACGAAATGCCAGAAGACGGCGCCGCAGACGAACCCGAGCACGCTCCAGCCGAGCCCGCTCAGCCCGTCGAGCGCGTCCCTGGTCGCCCGGAGCTTGCGGCGGTCCGCCGCGACCGGCCGGGACGCCCGCGCTCCGCCGGCGGAGGCGCGGCCCCGCGCACCGCGGAAACCATCGTCGAGAAGCGGCCTGAAGCCGCGTTCGTTGGCGAGTCCCTGCATATGCGTCCAGCTCGCATTGCGACAACCAAACGCATCACGATTCGAAGCTTGCGGGGTGGTGCGGCCGACGACAAGCGCGAATGCGGCAACCGCGCCGCATTGTGAGATTATCCACCACAACGTGTGATCCGATGACAGCAATGCTCCAGCCGAGCACCTGATCGTTTTGATCGGTCCTCTATCGCACCGGCGGCACGTGAAGGCGTGTGCTGCGGCAGAGCCGGTGCTGCGCCTCGTTCGGCCCGCAGGCGCGCGGCGCGCCCGCCCTCGAGAAGCAGATGCGCACGTCCCGCAGCCGGTTGCCCGGCCCGCCGCACGCAACCGCAATCATATCGGGCGCAAGCTTGGGATTGGCGGCGACGAACGCGTCGACCACCTCGCTCGGATCGAGGAACTGCGCCGCCGTCGGATTGCGGAAACGCGGCGGAATCGTCAGGCTCTCGTAGAGCCGCCGCGCCATGCGGTAATAGTCCTCAGGCGACAGTCCCGAGCAGGTGCCGTGCTTGCGGTACTCGTGGACGATGAGCCCCTTGCTGGGCATGACGTCCAGCATGCCGTCGACCACCGGCTGCGCGACCCAGGTCGAGCGCGCCGGGCAGTCCTCGGGGTAGCCGCGCGCATACTGCGGCCAGAGCCCGTGGAGAATGAACGCGTAGCGTCGTCCGTCGCGCCGCGCGCACTGCGCTTCATCGTTGCGCCCTTCGGGCGTCTCGCAATGCGTGGGGCTCCACGAGAGGACGAGCGAATAGTAGTCGAAGGCCGCAGCCCCTGCCGCGCCGTCCGGCGTCGCGCCCGCCGGACGTGCCGGCTCCGAGGAGGAGGTGGAGGACGGCGCAGGCGAGCCCCTGTCTCCGCTGTCGAAATACGTAACCGCCGCCACGACCGCGATCAGCATCAGGAGGCCCGGAAGGGTGAGCTTGGGAGGCGCGCGCATCGTTCAGGAGGCCTGCCGCGCCAGCGCGTCGAGAATCCGCACCCAGCTTCGGGCGCCCTTTTTGAAGCTCTTCAGGTTGTATTTCTCGTTCGGCGAATGGATGCGGTCGTCCTCGACGCCGAAACCGATCAGCAGGCTGTCCATGCCGAGCGCCGCCTTGAACGAGGTCACGATGGGGATCGACGCGCCGCACCCCATCAGCACCGTCTTCGTGCCCCACTCTCGTTCGAGCGCGGCCGCAGCCGCCTGCATCGCCGGCGCCGAGGTGTCGAACCCGATGGCCGCGCTACCGTGTCCGCCGATGAACTCCGCCTCGCAGTCCTCCGGCAGGTTGTCGGTCACGAAGCGGCGCACGGCATCGAGCACATGGTCGGGATCCTGCCCCGGCACCAGCCGGCAGGTGATCTTGACCGACGCCTCAGCCGGGATGACGGTCTTGGACCCCGCGCCCTGATAGCCGCCCGTGATGCCGTTGAACTCGAGCGTCGGCCGCGACCAGAGCTGCTCGATCAGCAAGAACGACGCCTCTCCCGCCGGCTGCGAAAGCCCGACCGGGCCGAGCAGCAGCCCCGCATCGAGCCCCAGCGCCTGCCACTGTTTGAGCTGCGCCTTCGAGGGCTTCGCGACGCCGTCATAGAATCCCGGGATGCGGATGCGCCCCTTGTCGTCATGCATCCTGCCGAGCACGCCGACGAGCGCCCGGATCGGGTTCATCGCCGGTCCGCCGTAGATCCCGGAGTGAAGATCGCGGGCCGGCCCCTTGACGACGACCTCGAGGCCCGCGAGCCCGCGCAGCATGGTGGTGATCGCTGGCGTATCCTTGTCCCACTGCCCGGTGTCGCAGACGAGCACGAGATCGGCCGTGATCTCGCGCCCGCTCTTCTTGAGGAACCCGGGCAGTGACGGCGACCCGCACTCCTCCTCGCCCTCGATCATCGCCGACACGGCGACCGGAAGCGATCCCACGACCTCCTTGTAGGCGCGCGCCGCCTCGAGGAAGGTCATGAGCTGGCCCTTGTTGTCCTCCGCTCCGCGCGCCACGATGACTTTCCCGTTCGCCTTGTCGGTGGCGATGCGCGGCTCGAACGGCGGCTTCGTCCAAAGCGCGATCGGATCCGGTGGCTGCACGTCGTAATGTCCGTAGAACAGCACGTGCGGCGTGCCTTTGGCGACCTTCGCCCGGTCGTGCCCGACGACGATCGGATGGCCCGTCGTCGGACGCACCGAGGCGGGGATCCCGGCCTCCGTGAGCGCGGCCGCGCACCAGTCGGCCGCCTTGCGGCATTCGCCTTTGTAGGCGGGATCCGTCGAGATGCTTTCGATGCGCAAGAGCGTAAACAGCCGCTCGAGACCCGCCTCGAAATTGCGGTCCAGCCGCTCGAGAACCTTCGAAACCTGATCCGTCATGGAAACCCTGTCTGAAAGAGAGGCTGGGAGAGTGCGCGAGGCGCCGGGCCCAGTCAAAGGGAGTGTTGGCGCAGGGCATGCCTTGTGCAAGAGTCCGCCGCCGGCATGGCCCGGCATCCCGGGAAAGGGCGGCAGCCTGATGTCCCATCCGCCTCGGGGCGGGGTTCTGCCCGGCCGCGGCCATGAGCGTGTCACGAACTTCAAGAGGCCAATGGCAGTGACGGAGCCCCCCCGCGACGCGGCGCCCAAGTGGGTTTACTATTTCGCCGCCGGCGAGGCCGAGGGTGGCGCTGACATGACGAACCTGCTCGGCGGCAAAGGGGCCAATCTGGCCGAGATGGCGAGCCTCGGTTTGCCCGTCCCACCGGGCTTCACCATCACCACCGAGGTCTGCGTCCTCTATTACCGCAACGGCCGGCGCCTGCCGGATAGCCTCGACCGCGAGGTCGAGGACGCGCTGGCCCGCATCGGCCGCGAGACCGGCACCGAGTTCGGGAGCGAGGACAACCCGCTTCTTGTCGCCGTGCGCTCCGGCAGCCGCGCCTCCATGCCCGGCATGATGGACACCATCCTGAACCTCGGCCTCAATGACCGCACGGTGCTCGGCCTTGCGCGCCGGTCGGGCGACGACCGTTTCGCCTACGACAGCTACCGCCGCTTCATCCAGATGTACGGAGACGTCGTGCTCGGCGTCGACCATTCCGTGTTCGAGGACATTCTCGACAACTACAAAAACCTCAACGGGATGTCCTACGACACCGAGCTCGGCGCCGACGAATGGCGCCGGATCATCGCGCTCTACAAGAAGGCGATCGAGGAGACGGTCGGCGAGCCCTTCCCGCAGGAGACCGGCCGGCAGCTCTGGGGCGCCATCGGCGCCGTGTGCGGCTCGTGGCAGAACGCGCGCGCCGTCACCTACCGCCGCCTGCACGCCATCCCCGACAGCTGGGGCACCGCGGTCAACGTGCAGGCCATGGTGTTCGGCAACATGGGCAACACGTCCGCGACCGGCGTCGCCTTCACGCGCAATCCCTCGACCGGCGCGCGCGAGATCTACGGCGAGTATCTCGTCAACGCGCAGGGCGAGGACGTGGTGGCCGGCATCCGCACGCCCCAGCCGCTCACGATCAAGGCGCGGCGCGAGGCGGAGGACCCGAACCCCTCGCTCGAGGAGGAGATGCCGCGGGCCTTCGCCGAGCTGAAGCAGATCTTCGCAACGCTCGAGACCCGCTATCGCGACATGCAGGACATCGAGTTCACGATCCAGAACGGCAAGGTGTGGATGCTGCAGACGCGCTCCGGCAAGCGCACCGCGGAAGCCGCCGTCAAGATCGCCGTCGATCTCGCCGAGGAAGGCGTCATCACGCGCGAGGAAGCCGTATTGCGCGTCGATCCGTCGAGCTTCACCCAGCTCCTGCATCCGACCATCGACGCCGAGGCCGAGAAGGAGCTGCTGACCGCCGGCCTCCCCGCCTCTCCCGGCGCCGCAACCGGCGAGATCGTGTTTACCTCCGATGACGCGGAGCGCCTGAAACAGCAAGGCCACGACGTCATCCTCGTGCGCACGGAAACGAGCCCCGAGGACATCCACGGCATGCATGCGTCCGCCGGCATCCTGACCGCACGCGGCGGCATGACGAGCCACGCGGCCGTGGTCGCGCGCGGCATGGGCGTGCCGTGCGTCTCCGGCGCCGGCGCGCTCCGCATCAACGAGAAGGCGGGCACGCTGAGCATCGGCCAGAGATCGCTCGAAGCCGGCGACGTGATCACCATCGACGGCGCCACCGGCCGCGTCTACGCCGGCGCCGTCCCGATGCGCCAGCCGCAGCTCTCGGGCGATTTCGCGCGCCTCGTCGCCTGGGCGGACGCCACCCACAGCCTCGCCGTGCGGGCCAACGCCGATACGCCGAAGGATGCCCGCCAGGCGCGCGCCTTCGGCGCCCAGGGCATCGGCCTCTGCCGCACGGAGCATATGTTCTTCGATGCCGACCGCATTCTCGCCATGCGCGAGATGATCTGCGCGACGACCGAGGCCGGCCGGCGCGCGGCCCTCGCCAGGATCCTGCCGGTCCAGCGCGCGGATTTCGCCGAGCTGTTCGAGATCATGGGCGATCTTCCGGTGACAATCCGCCTGCTCGACCCGCCGCTGCACGAGTTCCTGCCGCGTCACGAGCGCGAGATCGAGAGCGTCGCGGCCGCCCTCAACATGCCGATCGAGAAGCTCAAGGCGCGCATCGGCGAATTGTCCGAGTTCAATCCGATGCTGGGCCTGCGCGGCTCCCGCCTCGCCATTCGCTTTCCCGAGATCTGCGAGATGCAGGCCCGCGCCATCTTCGAGGCCGCCATCGAGGTGGGAAAGCGCCTCGGCGCGGCGGTGGAGCCGGAGATCATGATCCCGCTCATCGCCTACCGGCGCGAGTTCGACATCCTGGCCGGCATCATCCGCGCAACCGCCGAGGTCGTGGAAAAAGAGACCGGCGCGCGCCTGTTCTACAAGCTCGGCACCATGATCGAACTGCCCCGCGCCTGCATCAAGGGCGACGAGCTCGCCAGCGGCGAGGACGGGGCGGATTTCTTCTCCTTCGGCACCAACGATCTCACGCAGACGGTGCTGGGTCTGAGCCGCGACGACGCCGCGCCCATCCTCTCGGCCTATGCGACCGAGGGCGTATTCGAAGCCGATCCCTTCGCCTCGATCGACCAGGAGGGCGTCGGCGAGCTCGTACGGATCGGCGTCTCGCGCGGGCGTGAAGCCAAGCCTGCGTTGAAGGTCGGCATCTGCGGAGAGCATGGCGGCGATCCGCGATCCGTTACCTTCTTTCACGCCTTGGGGTTCGATTACGTGTCGTGCTCCCCGTTCCGCGTGCCGATCGCGCGCCTTGCCGCCGCCCAGGCCGCCATCCGCGCCAAGCTCTGATCGCGCCCACTTGCGTCCGTCCCGCCGAGAGCAGAGCAACGATGCTTAATGCGTGTGGTCGCGCTCCTCGACGCGGTCGATCTCGTCGAGCGTCGGGCGGCGCGGGCGCGTTCCCCGTTTCCGCGGCATGAGGATCAGCCAGGCCACGAGGGGCGGGACGAGGAAGCACCACGCCATCCAGAACGAATAGTCACGGTTCTTCCAGCCGGCGACGAATCCGGCCACCACCGCGGCGACGATCGCGGCAAGGCCCCAGATTACGATTCCCGTCATCATGGAAACGTTTCCCTTCCGTATTCCCTGAGCCGGCTCCGCACCGAGAGATGTGCGCCAAGTGCGGCAAAATCAAGCACGAATTGGAAAAACGGGCAGAGCATACCGGCCGCAGTCAACACGTGAGCGTGTCATCGGATTCGAAATCGAGGCCGAGATCGAGGATCGGCGCCGAATGCGTGAGCGCGCCGACGGAGATGAGGTCGACGCCCGTTTCCGCAATCTCCCGCACGGTCTCGAGCGTGACGCCACCGGAGGCTTCCGTCAGCACCCGCCCGCCGACGAGCTCCACCGCCTGCCGCAGCACCGGGAGATCCATGTTGTCGAGCAGCACCGCGTCGACCGGCTGGCGAAGCGCGGCCACGAGCTCGTCGAGCGTGCCGACCTCGACCTCGATCCTGACCATGTGTCCCGCATGCGCCCGCGCCGCGGCGATGGCAGGCTCGATGCCGCCGGCGGCGACGATGTGGTTGTCCTTGATCAGAATGGCATCGTAGAGCCCCGAGCGATGATTGCCGCCGCCGCCGCAACGCACGGCATACTTCTCGAACGCGCGCAGCCCCGGCGTCGTCTTGCGCGTATCGACGATCCGCGCACGCGTGCCGGCGACCGCATCGACGTAGCGCCGTGTCAGGGTCGCAATCCCGCTCATGTGGCAGAGGAAGTTGAGCGCCACCCGTTCCGCCGTGAGGAGCGCCCGCGCCGGCCCGGTGACGCGCGCGACGACGGCACCGGCAGCGACGCGCTCGCCATCCGCCACGCGCGGCGCGAAGGAGACCCGCGGATCGATCGCATGGAAGGCCGCCGCGGCAACGGCGAGCCCGGCGGTCACGCCCGCCCGGCGCGCCCCGAACGTGGCCGCCGCCGTGGCGCGCGAAGGCACCGTGGCGTCGGTCGTGAGATCGCCCCGCGTGCCGAGATCCTCGGCCAGCGCCTGTTCCACCGCACGCGCCACGATGAGGCGCGGCAGACCGCCTTCCAGTGATACATCGCTCACGTATGAAGCTCCTCCCGGCACGGGGCGGCGGCGGCCGGCCGGCGGCGCGCGCCGAGCGCGCGGATGTCGCCCAACTGCACCGCGCTCCGCTGCCGCAGCGCCGGCTCGGTCTTTGGAAAATCCGCGCGGAAATGCGCGCCACGGCTCTCCGTCCTGAGCAGCGCCGACCCGGCGATGATCTCGGCTGCGAGCGCCATGTTGGCTACCGCGCGGTCGTCGCCGGCCTCCTCGCCGATCTCGCGCGCAACCGCGAGCGCCCGCTCGAGGCCGGCCCCGGTGCGCACCACGCCCACATGCTCGCTCATGGTCCGCCGAAGCCGCCCGACCAATTGCCCGCGGCGCGCGCCGTCGAGCGCCCGGTCCGGCCCCGTGCGGTAGGTCTTCGCGACGGGATGGGTCGCCTCGGGCGTGACGAGGCGGCCGATGTCGTCCGCCACCCGCGCACCGAACACGACGGCTTCCAGGAGCGAGTTCGACGCC